>ERZ791611.930-NODE-930-length-22983-cov-23.473221_pt1 | contig 22983 bp, 35 predicted proteins | sample MGYA00510275_ERZ791611 | MGnify/ENA primary metagenome ERZ791611 (study PRJEB30046, sample SAMN00791912) | human gut metagenome | study: EMG produced TPA metagenomics assembly of the A metagenome-wide association study of gut microbiota in type 2...
CCCAAGTGTGGGGGGCTTACACCGCCCCCACACCTTGGAGGGCCCCTCCCACACACGGGGCGCCGAAAAAAATTAGCGAGGTAAAGTGATATGGCGAAACAATATCCTCAGAAATACGATAAGCGATTGAGTGTCGCAAAAACGATGCCCCCACTGCATCGTAAAAAAAACGGAAGTGATTATTCGGTCCAAAATGATCGGGTTCTCGATTGGGTTAAGGCTCATACGGATTTACCTATGTACCTGATCGATCTGCTGGCAAGAATCGGGTACATAACCTACAACGAGAAAACTGCTACTTGGCAAGGTGTTGACTATGAGGATTGAATTTTTCCTGCCGATGATACCGCCCACGGTAACGCACCACAACAAGGAATTACGCGCATTCATGAAAGACGGGAAGCCCCGGGCTGTGCTCCATGATTCCGCTGAACTGAAAGACGCACGTGCAAAGCTGCGCGCCCATCTTGCTGCACACCGGCCGCCGGAGCGTATGACCGGAGCAGTAAGGCTTTGCGTGAAATGGTGCTTTCCCGTCTGCAGCGGACATCACAACGGCGAGTACCGTACAAGCAAGCCGGATACGGATAACCTGGAAAAGCTGCTCAAGGATGTTATGACGGAGTGTGGCTTTTGGATGGATGATGCCCAGGTGGCAAGCGAGCTGTGCGAAAAATTTTGGGCAGAGATCCCGGGCATTTATATTTTGTTGACTGGATTGGAGGAATAGACCGTGGACGATTTGATAAGCCGAAAGGCGCTGCTGGAAGATATAAAGGCAGCTAAAGAGAACGGCGGGATGGGCGCAGTGGTAGCTGATACTCTTTCCAGATATGTGAAACGACAGCCCGCCGTAGACGCAAGACCTGTTGTGCATGGGCGGTGGAAGTGGACATTTGGAAAACCTTATTGTGAGTGTTGTGCAATAGAGCCTTACAGGGCAAGCAATAATGAAATGCCAAACTACTGCCCCAACTGCGGGGCCAAGATGAACGGAGGAAATGACAATGGCTGACCGTTACGGCAAGCGCCGGGAGGAGGGCGTACAGCATGAGTGAATTTGAACGGCAGATTTATGCAGACCTGAAATCCACAGACCGTGTCTCGCTCTGGGTGGCTAAGTGCATGGAGCTTGCAGAATTTTCATGCATCTTAACGGATGAAGATATTGATGGAATTGCTATGGTATACAAAACGATGCGAAAGAAGGATGACCCATGCAAATCTTGATAAATCTGGCGGTCTTGGCCGTCGCACTGGCGGTTGTGGCCACGCTGGCCTGCATTGCCGCGGGGGATGGACGATGATAAACGAGGCCGATAAAAACGAAATGTGCCGAATGCGCAGGCTTGGCTTTACGCTGGACTATATCGCCAAGGCGACAGGATATTCAGCTTCCAGCGTAGCAAACGCGACCGCGTGCGTGGAACGACCATTGGCAAGCAGCGGGAAGGATAAGCAAATCGAAGCAATGATACATAAGCTTGTGCGGTATCGGCCACCGGGCGCTGGCGTACAGCGCGAAAAGAGTCCGTGCGAACACTGTCAATGGCGAATGAACAAGGAGGACCCTGTTGTCTGCGGAATTTGTTATCGGGAGGTGTTCGGGTGACATTCAAGGAGTACAAAAAACTGTGGGCATTGCCTGCTGACATAAAAGCCCGGGAGAGTCGAATCGAAAAGCTGCTTCACCGCAAAGAAGCTATTGCGCAGGACGCGGTACACGGGAGCGCGGAAAATTTCCCCTACACAAAGCATACGGTCATTATCCGCGGAGTTGAAACCGATGCCGACGTTTTGGCCATGCAGGAAAGACTGAAAAAGCTCAACGATGAATACGACCGGCTGTACGGCAGGGCACTGATCGAGATAGAGGATATCACAGATCCCGAGGTGCGTGTGGCAATCAGCCGCAGGAGCTTTGACGGCTGGAGCTGGGCGGAGGTTGCGCAGGAGTTGGGAGCCCTTAGAGATGCAGAAGCCGTTAGAAAGTCTGTATATGACTATTTCAAAAAGAATCAATCGTAAAACAAATCTCCGTTTTTTCCGCTTTTATAATGCTATACTTAAAATCGAGAAAGTGCATCGGGAAACCGGTGCATTTTTTCCTTGATGCAGGCCCCGCCGCGCGAGCCGGAAAGCAGCGTACCATGGCGGGGTCGTTTCCTATGTTCTGGCTATCCCCTGCCCGCTTGCGCGGGCTTTAATCATATGTCCTGAGAGAGGTGGTGATGTTGAGTGAAAAAAGTGTAAAAGCGCATGAGATGTTTTTATCCGGAATGAAGTTGGTTGACATTGCCGCGTCGCTTGGGGTTCCCGCCGGCACGGTGCGCAGATGGAAAAGCACTGGAGGATGGGAAAGGAAGGGCGAACGTTCGGCGAGCGTTCGCGCTGGGAAAGCGAACGTTCGCGCCGGGGAAGCGAGCGTTCGCCCGATAGACAAACAGCTCGCCAGCGAGATAAACAAGGCTGCGGAGCTCACCGATAAGGAGCGGCTGTTCTGCCTGCGCTATGTGAAAACATTCAATGCGACGGCAAGCGCCATCGCTGCGGGGTACAGCCGGGAAAGCGCCGGGCAGGCCGGATGGAACCTGTTGCAGAAAGAGCACATCCGGAGCGAAGTGAAACGGCTGAAAGAGATCAAAGCCGATGCCCTGCTGGCAGATGCCTCCGACGTGGTGGAAAAATATCTGCAGATCGCCTTTGCGGACCTTTCCGACTTTGTGGAGTGGGGGCGCTACACCGTTGACGTAATTGGGCCGTTTGGGCCCATAGAGGTTGACGGCAAGCGGCTGACGCAGGACGTCAACGATGTGCGGTTCAAGGACAGCGCCTGTGTGGACGCCGGCATTGTAACGGAGGTAAAGCTGGGCAAATCCGGCGCGAGCATACGCCTGGCGGACCGCATGAAGGCGCTTCAATGGCTTTCGGACTATTTTGAGATGAACCCTTCCGACCAGCACCGGCGTGAGTATGACCGCCGGAAAATGGAGCTGGAGCTCCTGCGCATACAGCGGGAGGCCGCCCCGCCGGAACAGGATTCCCCGGACGATGGATTCATGGATGCGTTGAACGCCACTGCCGGCGGCGGTTGGGACCCGGACACACCTGACGATTCAAGCGCGGATTGGGATGGTGAAGCATGAACGCCTGGGGCGCTTTTGACAGCCGTTTGCACGATTTGAAGGAACAGCTTGCTCAAAATGCTGTTCTTCTGGCCCACCAGGCGCGCAGCGGTGTGTTCCATTTTCAGCCGTTTTCCGATAAGCAGAAACGTATTTTAAACTGGTGGTGCGACGAAAGCCCGGTGAAAGATTATCAGGGCATCATCGCGGACGGCTCGATACGCTCGGGCAAAACACTGTCTATGTCGCTGTCCTTCTGCTTGTGGGCGATGCATCGTTTTTCAGGGCAAAATTTTGCCGTATGCGGAAAAACCATTGGAAGCCTGCGGCGCAATGTGATCTTCTGGCTGAAGCTGATGCTGCGCAGCCGTGGGTATACCGTCATGGAACGCCGGGCGGACAATCTGATCCTAGTGCGGCGCGCCAACACGCTCAATTATTTTTACCTGTTCGGCGGGAAGGACGAACGTTCGCAGGATCTGATCCAGGGCATCACACTGGCCGGGGTGCTGTTCGACGAGGTGGCGCTGATGCCTGAATCCTTTGTCAACCAGGCCACGGCCCGGTGCAGCGTAGACGGGTCCAAATGGTGGTTCAACTGCAACCCGGACGGGCCTTTCCACTGGTTTTTTGTTGAATGGATCAAAAAGTGCCGCAGAAAAGGACTTCTCTATCTGCACTTCACGATGGATGACAATCTCAGTTTGTCTGAGCCGATCAAGGAACGCTACCGGCGCCAATACACCGGCGTATTTTATGAGCGCTTTATTCTTGGGCATTGGGTCGTAGCGGAGGGACTGGTTTATGCGCTTGTGGCAGAGCACCCGGAACGGTATATCCTGCATGAGCTTCCGTTTAACGACGGACAGTTCTATATAAGCATCGACTACGGCACGGTGAATCCGTGCAGCATGGGGCTGTGGTGTGTGAACGGCCGCAGGGCGGTGCGCGTGAAGGAATGGTACTTCGACAGCCGACGGGCACAGCGCCAGATGACCGATGAGGAATACTACGCAAGACTGGAAGAACTGGCAAGCGGATACTACATTCAGAAGGTCATTGTGGACCCCTCCGCGGCATCTTTCATTGAGACCATACGGCGGCACCGGAAGTTTCTGGTGCGCGAGGCCGAAAACGACGTTGTCAATGGGATCCGCGTGACGGCTTCCCTGCTGGCGGCCGGGATGGTGCAGGTCATGGATGTGTGCCGGGACTGCCGCCGCGAGTTCGGCCTGTACCGCTGGGCGGACGAAAAGCTGGACCGTGACACGGTCATCAAGGAAAACGACCACGCGATGGACGACCTGCGTTATTTTTGCGCAACGATCCTTTCGCGTGAATTTCGCTGGGTAGACTGGAGGAAACGCTGATTCATGTTTAAAAAGATGCTGGATTTTATCCGCGCGCTGCTGCGGCAGACCTTCGGTGAGGATTCCGCTCCCGGCGCGGTCTCCATCTCTTCGCAGATGGAAAACTCCATCGGGCTGTGGGCGGACATGTATGACCGCGGCGGGCCGTGGACCAGCGGCAAAGACGGCTTGCACAGCCTGGGGCTGCCCGCTGCCATCGCCGGGGAGTTTGCAAGGCTCACCGTGGCCGAGGCGCGCTTCAGTTTTTTCCCGGAGGGAACACGCGCCGCCGCGATGCGCGATTGGACGTCCGCCCTGTTTTCAAGGCTGCGCGCCCAGGTCGAATACGGCTGCGCGCTGGGAGGGCTCGTTATCAAGCCCTATAACAACGGCGACGGCATTGTATTCGATGTGATCCATGGGGACCGCTTTATCCCTTTGAGCTTTGATGGCACCGGGCGCATGACCGGCGCCGTGTTTCTGGACCAGATCCACCGCGGAAAATACATATACACACGTTTTGAGCGCCACGAACTGGGGCCCGGCGGTTATAAAATCGAGAACCGGGCGTATGCATCCACCAATGACGTGCACATCGGGCGCGAGATACCGCTTACGGATGTGCCTGAATGGGCGGATCTGGCGCCGGACGCGACGCTGCAGAACGTCAGCCGCCCGTTGTTTGGGCATTTTCGCGTGCCGTTTGCCAACCAGGTGGACCGCACCAGCCCCCTGGGAGTGTCCGTATACAGCCGGGCCGTGGAGCTGATCCGCGATGCGGACGAGCAGTACGGGCGGTTCCTGTGGGAATTTGAAGGCGGCGAGCTTGCCATTGACGCGGCGGAGGATTATCTGCAGGACGCTGCGGACGGCCATACCCGTATGCCGAAGGGCAAAAAACGTTTGTTTCGGGCACTTGGCGCTGCAGACGCGAATTTTTACCAGGTGTTTTCCCCACAGCTGCGGGATGAGAGCCAGCGGCGCGGATTGAATGAGATCCTGCGGCGCATTGAGTTCAATTGTGCGCTGGCCTATGGCACGATATCAAACCCCGAAACGGTGAATAAGACCGCCGAGGAGATCCGGACGAGCAGGCAGCGCAGCTACGTGGCCGCGAGCGACGTACAGAAGGCGCTGGAAACAGCGCTGTGCGACGCGGTGGACGCTGCCGGCGTACTGGCCGATCTATACGGGCTTGCACCCGGGAACTGCCGCATCGCCTGCACCTGGGGCGACAGTGTGCTGGAGGACAGCGAAAAGGAGTTCAGCCGCAGGATGCAGCTTGTAAGCAGCGGGCTGCTGAAGGACGAACTGATGCTTGGCTGGTATTTTGGAGAGCCCTGCGAAACGCCCGTGGAGCAGCAGGCGATACGCGAAAAATATATGCCGGAAATGGAAAAGCTGTTGAGGGATACGGAGTGATGAGCGGTGGCCCTGACTTCTGACCAGATCAATGTGCTTCGGGACAGCGCCTATGCGATCGCGCAGCCTATTACGGAGTTTATTCTTAAAGACGTTGCACGTCGCGTTGCAAAAGCCGGAAAAATAACCGATACGGCAGCCTATCAGATCTACCGTGCGCAGGCGCTGGGCGAGAGCCGGAAAGCGATCGAAGATATGCTGCGCAGGCAGCTTGGCATTACGCACAGCGGGATCAACCGGCTGTTCCGCGACGCCGCAAAAAAGAGCTACGGCTTTGATACCCGCGGGATCCCATGGGCGCAGCCGTTTGAACAAAACGGCAGTTTACAGCAGATCGTAAGCGCAGCGGCAGCGCTGGCCAAAAAGGACTTTACCAATCTTACGCAAACGCTCGGCCTGACGGCGCCGGACGGCAAGCCTTATCCTCTGCAAAAGGCTTATCAGAAATGCATGGACGGCGCGTTTGGGCAGGTGTTCACCGGAGCCTCCGACTATAACACGGCCATCCGGCAGGCCACGCATGCGCTGGCGGACAAGGGCGTGCGCTTCATAGATTACGAGAGCGGAGTGAGCACCAGTCTGGAGGCCGCTGTGCGCCGGAATATCATGGGCGGGCTTGGCCTGATGGACGAACAGATCGTGCAGGCGGACCACGATATGCTGGGTTGCAACGGCTGGGAGATCAGCGCACATGCGAACAGCGCGCCCGACCATGAGGATATTCAGGGACGGCAGTATTCCGACGCGGATTTTGCCAAGCTGAACGCCTCGCTTGCGCGCCGTATCGGTACGCTGAACTGCGGGCACACGGCGTTTCCCATCATCCTGGGCGTACACAGCCCGCAGTACACTCCGGAACAGCTGCGGCGCTTTCGGGATGAAAACGCCCGCGGCATCACCTACCAGGGCAGGCATTACACTGGGTATGAAGCGACGCAGAAGCAGCGGGCGCTGGAGACGGCCATCCGCGCCCAGAAGCGGCGCTGCCTGGTGCAGGATGCGGCCGGAGACGAAGAAAAACTGCTGCTGAGCCGCGTTAAGCTGGGGCGGCTGCGGGAGGAATACGCGCGGTTTTCAAATGCGGCGGGCCTGCCGATGCAGAATGAACGCGCGCAGGTGGCCGGCTTTGGACGCAGCCAGGCGGCGGCTGCCCGAAAGACTGTTGAAAAGTATTCCGCCGTAAAGTACAATAAAAATGGCACAATTGTTGTTACAGACGATTGGAAAACCAAAGGCAAAGTTTCCATGCCGAAAAAGTATATACCGAATGCTGTTGTCGAAACACAAACGGTATATAAAAACGGGAGCGTGCAAATAGATCGAACCCTGTATGACGAAAAAGGAGTAATAAAAACGCAGATCCATTCAGGCCCCCATAACAGGCCGGACCTGCATCGTATGGGGCGCTTCGGAGAGCACGCACACGATTATGTGTGGAACGAAGACGGTACCCGCAAAGACCGTATTGACCGAGATTTAAACGAATTTGAAATAAAAGCGCATAGTGATCTTTTGAAAGGAGGCGGAAATCATGGGTGACTGCGATATTGAGACTTACCTGATGATAAACGAGCCGGTCTTTGACATCGGAGACCGGCAATATTCTGTGTGCTGTGTCAATGGTGTATTCGGCACATGGGATTCGGACGGAAATACGTTTGAATTCAAAAATATTTCCGATCTCCTTGACAGGTGGATTGTTGATGGGAAACCTTTTCGGCAAATCGTTGATACGATGGACATTTTGTGAAGTGCTTCTAAAGGAGGTTGGGAAGTTATGAAAGTACGATACGTTGGTGTTAGCTTTGGCGCAGACAGCTTAACCGATGGAAAAATCTATGACGTTGTTGAATTGGATGAGTTTTCCGGCGGGTTGCGCGTAGTGGACGACAGCGGAGAAGATTATCTGTACTCCCCCCAACATCCACGGCCTGCTGCTGTACCAGACCACCCCGGCGGGCGCTGGGAGATCGTCGAGGACGATGAAAACGGGACTTTAAGGAAAGCTATTTGCGGATAGCTATTGCCCTTTAGGCCGGCGATTTTTAACATAATTCGATAACGCAAGGTCCGCCCTTCGGGGCGGGCCTTTTGTTATACAAAAATTGCCCCTGCCTGCCGGGCTTAAAATGCAGGATAGGCCGTGCGCGGAGTGGCCGCGCGTTTACAAGTAAAATCTGGCTGAAAAAGGAGAATGAAATGGAACTGACTGAATTGTTTGGCAGCGAAGCGCTGACTTACGACCAATTTGCGCAGCGCTGTGCCGAACATAAGGCGAAGTTTGCCGACCTGTCCGGCGGCGCGTATGTGGGCAAGGAGAAGTACGACACACTTGCCGCAGAGCGCGACGGGTTGAAAACGCGCCTTTCCGAGGCCAACGCCAAGCTGGAGGGCTACGACCCGCAGTGGAAGGAAAAGGCCGCGCAGGCGCAGGCCGACGCAGACGCCAAAATTGCGGGGATGCGGTTTGACGCCGCGCTTTCGTCCGCGCTGCGTGACGCGAAGGTGAAGAACCCGGCCACGCTGACAGGCTTGCTGGACCGGGATGCGCTCAAACTGGCGGACGGAAAGATCCTCGGGCTGGCCGAGCAGCTGGAAAGCATCAAAAAGGACAATGGATTCCTGTTTGAATCCGACGAAAAGCCGCCGCGCATCGTGGCAGGCGCGCCCGGCGCAAAGGACGTTGCCACAATGAACCAAAAAGCGAACGAAGCATTGAGAAGCTGCTTCGGGAAGGAGTAATTCTATGAATATCATCAACCGTCAGGCCGCGGAGGCGCTGATCCACGACCAGGTCGTTTCCACCATTTTTCAGGATGCGCCGAAGTCGTCCGTTTTCATGCAGCTGGCGCGCAAGCTGCCCAATATGACGAGCAAACAGACGCGCATCCCCGTGCTGGACCTGCTGCCCATGGCGTACTGGGTAAACGGCGACACTGGATACAAGCAGACGAGCCGACAGGCGTGGGAGAATGTGTATCTTACCGCGGCGGAGCTGGCCGTTATCGTGCCCATCCCCGAGGCCGTGCTGGACGACGCGGACTACGATATCATGGGCGAGGTGACGCCCCGTGTGAACGAGGCCATTGGCCAGCGGGTGGATTCCGCCGCGCTGTTCGGCGTGAACCGGCCGTCTGAGTGGCAGAGCGACATCGTCACGCTGGCGCGCCAGGCCGGCAACAACGTGGCTTGTTCCGGCGGAACGCTGACGTATCCTTTGCTGATGGAGGACGGCGGGCTGCTGTCCAAGGTGGAGGAGGGCGGCTTTGCCGTGAACGGCATCGTTGCAGCTGTCAAGACAAAGGCGAAGCTGCGCGGCATCAAGGACAGCAACGGGCAGCCGCTGTTTGTTTCCAACATGCAGGGAGCAACGCCCTACGGCCTGGACGGCGCGCCGATGTACTTCCCCACCAACGGCTGCTTCGACACAAGCATTGCGCAGATGATCGCGGGCGATTTTTCGCAGGCCGTATACGCCATCCGGCAGGATGTGACCGTGAAGATCCTGGACCAGGCAACGATCGTTGACCCGTCCACCAAGGAGATCGTATATTCTCTGGCACAGCAGGACATGATCGCACTGCGCGTGGTGTTCCGCATGGGCTGGGCGCTGCCGAACCCCGCCACCCGCATGAACGGCGACCGCGCAATGGTCCCGTTCGCCTATCTGGAGCCCGCAACGGCGGCCACCACGCAGACCGTTACCTTTACCGTGAAGGACGGCACGGGTGGATCGGCCAAGGCGGTGGAAGGGGCCGTTGTGAACGTGAACGGCGCGCGCAAGAAGACCACGAGCGCGGGCACTGCGGCATTCAACCTGCGTGAAGGCAGCTGGCCCTACACGGTGAAGAAGGACGGCCATGTGCCCAGCGCCGGGACGGCCACTGTTGCAAGCGCGGCTGTTGACGTGGCCGTAGCGCTGCCGGAAGCGTAAGAAAGGGGCGTCCGCCATGGATTACGATTTTTATGTGACCGAGTACCACGGGAACAGTATTCCGCAGGAGGAATTTCCCGCCGCGCAGGCCCGGGCCGCGGACCGTCTGGCACATTTCAAACGCCTGTGGACGGTGACCGGCAGCGCGCAGGACGAGGCCATGGCCGTATGCGCCATGGCGGACGCCCTTTATTTTTACGACTGCGCCGCAAACGGGATGCTGGTGCAGAGCGCAAAGGTGGGAAGTGTGAGCAGCACGGCGCATGCCGGAGGCGCGGCGGATGTTTCGGCCGCTGCACAGAAAGCGGAGCTGCTGCGCTGCGCGCGCACCTATCTTTCCATTTACCGGGGGGTGGGCTGATGCCGCGAGTGCTGCCGAAAACCTGCCCGCTGGACTATTCCCTGTGCAGCCAGACGGTAACTGTGTACCACCAGGACGCTGCAAAGCGCATTTTTCGTACGGTGGTCCGCAGCGCGCACCTGGAGTTTCGGAAGAACCACACGCTGGACAAGACCGGCAGCAAGGAGGCAAACGCGTTTTTGCTGGTGGTTCCGGAGCAAAGCTGTGCGTTCGTGCCGCCCGGCGAATACACGGGCGCGGAAGGCACCTTTACGCTGGCCCCGCTGGACAAGGTGCAGCTTGGCGAGGGCCCGGAGCTGCCGGACGCCGCCGCATGGGCCGCGCACATTCCCGCCCGTGTGGACGGGCTGGCCGTGATCCGGTATGTGGACCCGCGGTTCTGGCACGGCGCGCGATGCCATGTGGAGGCGGGCGGATAATGGATGTAAAAATATCGCTGAACAGCCCCGCGCATATCCTGCGCGACCACGGGCTGAACAAAAACGGAGACGCGCAGCGCTTCCACACCGCGAATGTACTGCGCCGCATCCAGAAATACATGCCGTACCGCTCGGGCGCGACCATCAAGCTGACCATTGCGCAGACGGACGTGAATGTTCCCGTGATCGTGACGCACGCCCCCTATGCACAAAGGCTGTTTGAGGGCGTCGCGCCCAGCGGGCGTCCTCTGCGGTACACCAAAACCAAGAATCCTTTGGCGGGCCCGCGATGGGACAGGGCCGTAAGCGCCGCGGAGGGAGACGCCATGGCCGCCGACCTGCAACGGTATCTAAAACGGAAAGGCGGATGAAGCATGGCGGAAAAACAGACAGACCTTGCGCGCGTGCGCGCGTGGATCGCCACGTTCCCGGGATACGACATCCTTGGGGCGTTTCACTGCGACTACACCGACCAGGTGCCGTCAAACGGAGGCGTATTTCCTTCCGGCCTTGTGGAAGTGAGCCGCACGGAGGATATTCTGGGGAACGTCACCGTGGTGGACCAATACAATTTTGGCCTGTACTATGTGTTTGAAAAAACGCCCGGCGACGATGCGGGCGCGACCGTGAACGCGGACTGGGTGATGGAATTTCAGCGCTGGGCGCAGGAGCAGAGCGTGCGCGGGCTTGCGCCGCGCTTCGGCAACAGCGGCGCACGGGAGATGATCCGCGCGCAGAACGGCGTGCTGTACGGCGCGCAGGATGAAGGCACGGCCACCTACATGGTGACGCTGTCCATTCAATTTTCAAATTTTTATGAGGTGATATAAATGCCAAGGATCGAGCGAAAATATATGGCGCATTATCTGGACGCCGCCAAACCTTCGGCTGTACCGGGCACGCCGAGCTATGTGCGGCTGGGCAAGGATTTGGAGGAATATTCCCCCGAGATGAGCGCAGAGGTGGAAAAAAGCAAAAACATCTGCGGCGAGACGAGCGTGCTTCTTTCCGGCTACGAGAAAAGCGGCAGTGTGGAGCCGTATTACGCGGAAAAGGGCGACCCGCTGTTTGAGCGCCTGCAGGAGATCGTGGACGGCATGCTGGTGCTGGACGACTGCCGCAGCACGCTGGTGGACGTTCATCTGTGGGAGGAGGCCACGGAGGGGGCCTACCCTGCCGTGCGCTGGGACGTGGTGATCGAGGTATCGAGCCACGGCGGCGACACGACCGGATACCAGATCCCCTTTACGCTCCACTACACCGGCGCGCGCGCCGCGGGCACGTTTGACCCGTCCAAGAAAACCTTCACGGAGGCTTCCGCGTAAACAGGCGGCAGCGCCCCGCCGGATATTTTCCCGGCGGGGAACCGCTGCCGCGGCTGCAATTCACAGGAGGGATTAAGCATGGAAAAGCTCAGTTTTGACACCGGTATACGGGAATATGATGTGAACGGGAACGGCATGCTGCGGTTCAACCCCAGCGACCCGAATGTATATGAACGCTTTTTCAACGCGGCGGACGAGATACAGAAGATCGAGCGGGAACTCATCGCCGAGGCAAGCGCACCGGGCGCGGACGGGACCGCACAGCAGGACGGCGCCGCCGCCATACGGCTGGCGGCCGAAGCCGACCGCCGTGTAAAGGCGCAGCTGAACGCCGTGTTCGGCGCGCAAAACGACTTTGACACGCTGCTGGGCGGCGTGAACCTGATGGCCGTAGCGGAGAACGGAGAGCGCGTTGTAACCAACCTGTTCGCCGCCCTGACCCCCATCATTGAAAAAGGCGCGCGGCAGTGCGCACAGCACAGCGCCGACCGGGCGGTGGCGCAGGCAAAAGCCAACCGCGCGGCGCGCGGCGTGGCGAAATGAGCGGCTGGGACCTGCCCACGCGGGCGGAGATCGGCGGGCGGACCTATGACCTGAACACGGATTACCGCGATGTGCTGGATATCATCCGGCGCCTGCAGGCCCCCGGACAGCCGGAATTTGTGCGCTGGTATGAGGCGCTGGCCCTCTTTTATGAGGATTTTCCGGCCATGCCCGCCCGGGACCGCACGCAGGCGATGGACCGGCTGTGCTGGTTCATCCGCTGCGGCCAGGAGGAAGACGGCGGGCATGCCCCCGCCCCGCTGCTGGATTGGGAGCAGGACCGCATGGCGATCGTCGCGGACGTAAACAAGGTGGCGGGCTGTGAAATACGCGCCTTGCCCTATCTGCACTGGTGGACTTTCATTGCGTGGTTCAACGGCATCGGCGAAGGACAACTCTCTACGCTGCTCGGCGTCCGGGACAAGCTGCGCAGAGGCAAAAAGCTGGAAAAATGGGAGCAGGAATATTACCGGGCGAACAAAGCGCGCGTTGAGCTGAAACGCCGCTATTCCGCCGAAGAGCTGTCCGAACAGGAACGGCTGAAAAAGATTTTGGGCGAGTGACCTTGCCAGGGCGCGGCATATGGCTTACAATGGAGAAAAAAGGAGTGTGAGCGGTATGTTTTGCCCGAATTGCGGTACGGATTGCAGAGAGGCAAAGTTCTGCCCGGAGTGCGGAACGGATCTGCGGGAGTGGAACGGGGCGGGCGGCGCGGCGCCTTCCGATGTTGGCGGCATAGCCGAATTTGCTGCCGCGTTCGACATTCCCATTGGAAGATATGACGGCACTTTCGGATATGTGGAGCTGCGTGAAGCAGAAATGCTCGTATATAAAAAGGTACTCTTTAAAACCTTGGAGACCGCCATACCGTATACCGACATCGCGGCCGTTGCGTACCAGAAAGCGGAGGGATTGGGCTCCGGCTTTCTTTCCGTCCGCTCCAGGCAGGAACGCTTCGTCCCCCTGGCGGACGGCTCAAACGCGGCCGGTGATAAAACGGCTCTGGTTTTTGGAAGCCAGGCGAACGTGCCAATGTTTCAGGTCTATCAGTGCCTGCATGCTTTTGCGGAGAGAAACCACATCGACTGCACGGCGGCGGACATACCGGACCAGATGGTTTCGTCCGGTGCCGAAACGCCGGCTCTTTCGGAGGGCGAGCCGGACGTGGACGCCTGCCCGGTGGACATGGGCGAGTATTTTGCGCGCTTCAACCCGAACAGAGTGGCGGCGGTCAAGGCGATCGTGCAGGAGACCGGCATGGATATGCGGCTGGCAAAAGAGCTTGTTGACCGGGAATTTGCGCACCGCCAGAAGACGCTGTACGCCGCACAGCCGGACGCCGCGATGCGCGATTTGAAACGGGCGCTGAACCCTAAAAAGGCGGAACGCGATGAGCGCAGAGCCGAGCTGGACAAACAGGGCGTTGTTTATTGCCCCAAATGCCTTTCCACCAGTATTACGGGAGATAAAAAAGGCTTCGGCATCGGGAAGGCTGTTGTGGGAGCGTCCCTGGCCGGAGGTCTCGGACTGATGGCCGGGAACATCCATGCGAAAAAAGTGCGGCTTACCTGCATGAAGTGTGGTTATCAGTGGATGGCCGGGAAAAAGTAGCTTTAAGCTGTATAATAAAAGATTAAGGCACACCATTTGACCGGTGTGCCTTTTCCTTTGCTATTCTTCCACGTATTCCATGATGTCGCCGGGTTGGCAGTTGAGCGCCTTGCAAATTTTATCTATTGCGCCAATTGGAAACTCTTTTACAGTTCCCAGGCAAATGGCTGATATGGTTGGCGGCCGGATTCCTGTCATGTCGGCAAGCTGTTTTTGGGTCATGCCCCGTTCCGCCAAAAGAACCTTTAACCGAAACTTTATAGGCACATGCTCATCTCCTTTGATTACATTATAATACGAAATCCGTTATATATCAATACGCAAAAAGTAAAATTAAATACGCAAAACGTATTGACAATTACGCTAAACGTAATATAGTTAAATCATGGAGTTAAGCAGAGGGCAGAAAGGAGCTGCCCATGAAGTTCAGAGAATGGCAAACACTTTCCAAAGAACAGCAAAAAGCCTACTTTGAAGCATACAAGAAAGCGGCTACCTGCTCGAACAAGTAGCCGCCACATAGCAAGAACGTAACCCGTAAATAAAACGCCCTCTTGCTTAACTCCATTATATTCAAAAGAATCAAAAATGTAAAGGGGTTTTCACTATGCAAAGTAAGACAACTATAAATCTAAGCGAGCTGGACGAACTCCGCTATCGCTTACAGTGCGGAGCCAATGCTGTAAACGCAATCCATGAGGCAATGGTAAACGGCGCTCGCACCGCAGAGTCGTGGCTTGACGCGCTTTTCGCCGCTTGCCTTTTCTTGAATGATATTCATGAAGATTTTCGCCAACTGATCGACGGTCCGGAGAAAGGAGAAACAAAATGAACGAATTACAGATTTTCAGCAATCCCGCTTTTGGAGAAATTCGCACACTGGAGGAACACGGTAAGCCGCTGTTTTGTGGCAGCGACGTGGCTAAAGCACTTGGTTATACAAACCCAAATAAGGCGGTTAACGACCATTGTCGGGCTATAACGAAACGTTCTACCCCTATCAGTGGAAAGATGCAATATATTAACTTCATCCCCGAGGGCGACGTTTACCGCCTTATCACGCACAGCAAGCTGCCCGCAGCCGAGCAGTTTGAGCATTGGGTGTTTGATGAAGTGCTGCCCGCCTTGCGCCAAAACGGTACATACTCCGTCACCCCGGAAAAGAAAGCCATTGCGGAGGCGAAGCTGAACAACAGCCGCGCACGGCTGGCTTCTATGTGGCTCAAGGTCGGCGCACTCACTACCCCGGAATATAAACAGGTTTGTGCCAGCTATGCAAGCGCGGCCCTTTCCGGTGGGAAAGAAGTAATCGCACTGCCTGAAGCGCACGAAAAGCTTTATACTGCCACAGAAGTCGGCGCAATGTTCGGCGTAAGCAGCCAGCGAATCGGGCTTTTTTCCACGGAACACGCCCTAAAGACGGACGAGTTCGGCAAATGGTTCTACGACAAAAGCCGTTATTCCAATAAACAGGTACAAACATTCAAGTACAACGAAAAGGCAGTTAAACGGTTTGCTGAGCTGCTGAACAAGCAAACCGCATAAAAAATAATTTTGTAGTCAGCCTCGGCCCATACGGGCCGGGGTTTTCTTATACCCATTTTCAGGAGGTGGCGCAATTTGGCCGATGGGAAAGTAACCATAACCACCGCGCTGGACAACAGCGGACTTGAAAAGGGCCTGCGCCATGTCGAGGGGCGGCTGGGCGGCCTGAAAAGCGTCGTCACAAAGCTGGGCGCCGCCATCGCGGGCGCGTTTGCCGTTGGGCGCGTCATTCAGTTTGGGAAAGAGAGCGTGGACGCCGCGCGCGAGCTTTCCGACGCGCTGACCGGCCTGCAGAGCATTATGGACGGCCAGGGCCGCAGCTTCAGCCGGGCGCAGAAATTCATTGAGGCATACACGGCGGACGGCCTTGTACCGGCCACGAACGCCATCAACGCATACAAAAACCTTGCGCTGCGCGGGTATGACGACAGCCAGATCCAGCAGGTGATGACGGCGCTGAAGGACAGCGCGGCGTTTGGACGTCAGGCAAGCTATTCCATGGGCGAGGCCGTGCAGAGCGCCACGGAGGGCCTGAAAAACGAAAACAGCATCCTTGTGGACAACGCGGGCGTTACGAAAAACGTTGCGAAAATGTGGGAGGAATACGCCGCGTCCATCGGCACGACGGCCAACAATCTGACACAGCAGCAGAAGATCCAGGCCGAGGTAAACGGCATCCTGGAAGAAAGCAGGTACCAGGCGGGCGACGCGGCAAAGGTGGCCGGGACTTTTTCCGGCCAGCTGATGCAGCTTTCCTTTCACTTCAACAATCTGAAAGTAGCCGTCGGCAACGCGATCATCCCGGTGGCGCAGAAGGTGCTCCCCGTTATCAACACCATCATCGCGGCGCTGACGCGGCTTGCAAACGCGTTCGCCACGGTGATGGGCGCGATCTTCGGCAAGGCGGCCGTGCAAGGCAGCGCGCTCGCCCGGCAGAACGACGCTGTTGCCGGGAGCGCCGCCGCCGGAGCCGCCGCTGAGAAAAAGCTGGCCGGGAGCACCAAGGCCGCGGGAAAAGCGGCCAAAAACGCGCTCGGCTCGTTTGACGAACTGAACGTTTTGCAGCAGGAGACCGCAAGCGCAGGCGGCGGCGCGTCAGGCGGCGTGGGAGGCGCCTCCGGCGCAAGTGCGCCGGTTTCCGCCGAGCTGCAGGTGGAGGATACCCTTTCGCCGCGGCTGCAGGCGATTGTGGACAAGGTGCAGGAGCTGCTTGCGCCGCTGCGGGACATAAACTTCGAGCCGCTTGCGGCGGCTTTCGCGCAGCTGAAGGAGGCCGCTGCGCCGCTGACGCAGACCCTTTTCGCAGGGCTGGAGTGGGCTTATTACAACCTTTTCGTGCCGCTGGCTGCGTGGACGGCAGAGGACGCGCTGCCCGCATTTCTGGACGTTCTTTCCGGCGCTCTGCGGGTGCTGAACAGCGTGCTTGCGGCGTTGGAGCCGCTGGGCACGTGGCTCTGGGAAAATTTCCTGCAGCCCATCGCGGAATGGACCGGCGGGCTTATTGTTTCGGCCCTGGAGGGGCTCGCCGCCGGATTGAACGGCGTTTCCGACTGGATCAATGAAAACCAGGGGCTGGTCCAGGGGATGACCCTGACGGCCGGCGCTTTCATGGCTGTTTGGGAAGCCGCCACGATCGGAAGCTGGCTCATCAATGCGGGCGGGCTTGTCGGCATGCTGGGGCAGATCACTGCGGCTGTAAAGGCGGGGACGATTGCGAAAATAGCGGACAAGGCAGTCGATCTGCAGATTATTGCCCTGTACGCGGGAGATTTTGTCCGATCGGTCGCAGGTGCAGTGGCGTCTCTTGCCACTGGTACCGCAGCGTGGTTGGCGAATACGGCAGCAAAAGTGGCCTCGACAGCGGCTGAGTGGGCTCAAATCGCGGCAACTACTGCATGGAATGCAATTTGTGCGGTGGCAACCACGGTTACCACTGCATTTGGTGCGGCCGTCGCGTTCCTTACCTCCCCCATTGGGCTGGTGATTGTTGCGGTAACGGCCCTCATCGCCATCATTGTGTTGCTGGTGAAGAACTGGGACACGGTGAAAGAGGTTGCCGGGAAGGTATGGGACGGCATTGTGAGCGTCTGGAACGGTGCGTGCGACTGGTTCAAACAAAAAGTGCTGGACCCGCTTACGGACGGTTTCAAGGGCACTGTGAACGGCATCATCGGATTCATAAACGGACTTGTTCGCACGGTTGTGGACGCGGTGAACTTTATCACGAGCGCGATCAACTCGCTGAGCTTCGACGTGCCGGACTGGGTGCCTCTGATCGGTGGGAAGCATTTCGGGTTCAACATTCCTGCCGTCACGGCACCGCAGATCCCGATGCTGGCGCAGGGCGCGGTGATTCCCGCGAATCGGGAGTTTCTGGCCGTTCTGGGCGACCAGACCAGCGGCACCAACATTGAAGCCCCGGCAAGCCTCATCAAGCAGATGGTGGAGGAAGCGCTGGCCGAAGCCGGAGCGTCCGGCGAGCAGGAAATTACGATAAACCTCACCACACTGCTGGATGGGGAGGTTCTATACAAAAACCAGGAGAGAGTGAAAGCGCGCAGAGGCCGCCGTGTGGTTGGCAACCCGGCGCTGCTGTGAGGAGGGAAAAGTTTTGGCATGGGTTGAAACAGCAAAGGGCATTGCGCTGCCGCCGCCGCTGCTTGGGAGCGGAAACATTTCCATTTCCACGCTGGTGGACGGCGGGCGCAACGGCAACGGAAATTTTATTGGACAGGTAGTAGGAGACGACAAACTGAAGCTGGAGATGAGTTTTCCTGCTTTATCTCCGGCTGAATTTATGGGGCTGCTGAAAATATTCGACCGCAAGCGCGGCGGGAAGTTCATCAACACCTTTCGTGTGTTCGACCCCCGTGTGAATGATTTCGTATACATGGACATGTACGTGGGCGACCGGAGCGGTACGCCGTACCTGGTGAACCCTCAAACGATGCGCCCCTCATTCTGGCGGGATGTCAAGGCGAATCTAATCCAGGTGTAAAAGGAGGCGGAAGGATGTATCCAGTATCTGCGGCATACCGGCACGCGATGCGCCGGCAGGTGCGCGACCAGGGATATGTGCGGCTGCAGTTCGGCATTTTCGATGCCAGCGCGCCGGGGGACACCGCGGTAACGGTACCGCCGGGCACATGGTACTCGGACGCTTCGGTGCTGGATGGCGGAGAAAGCCCGGTGCGCGTGAGTTATGCAACCTTTGAGGGGGACCGCATGCGGCTGGACGGCACGCAGCGGCTGCTGCCGGAGAGCGGCGCGGAGCTTGCGGCGCAGGGCTTTGTGAGCGCGGCGCTGTGCGGCGCGGACGGCGTTTTTGCATCGCCTCCGGTAGTAAGCGTGGCATTTGGTACGGTGCATTCCATGGCAGGCCTGACGCTGGATTTTGGGGACTGCGTGCCCGCGCAGATCACGGTGCGGGCCTATACGGCCGGCGCGCTTGCGGACACATTCGTTGTAACGGACGCGCTGGAGCCGTATTACCGCGGGGAGTTCCTGCTGGAGGATGTGGACGCGCTGGAAATAAGCTTCGACAGGATGCGCACGCCGTACACCCGTGCGCGGCTGAACGAATTGCGGTATGGCGTGGGCTATACGTTCGGAAACGATGAGATCATCGAACTGGCCGAGAAGCACACGGCCTCGCCGCTTTCCCTATCGCTGCCCACGGCGTCGCTGTCATTTACGCTGTACAACGAGGAAGGGCGCTTCTCTGTGGAGGGCGGTACGGCGCTGCAGCGTTTTCTTGCGGAGGGGCAGGACGTTGCGCTGTCCTACGGGCAGACGCTGGAGGACGGCCGTGTGGAGTGGGTGCCGACGCACCCGTGGTATCTGGACAGCTGGAAGGTGGACGGCATCCGCGCCTCTTTCACGGCCTTTGCGCTGTTTGAACGGATGGGAAAGACGACGTATGAAAAAAGCGTGTTTGGCGACGGCGGCAAAACGCCGTATGTCCAGGGACGGGAGGAGTTGGAGAAGGTACTGGCCGATGCGGGCGGGTACTCTTACCGTCTCGGCAAATCCGTGACGCGCTGGATGCTCCCGCTGCCTGTCGCAACACACGCCGAGGCGGTGCATCTGCTCGCCAACAGCAACCTTGCAGCACTGAGCGAAGCAAGGGACGGCGCCATCGTGACGAAGGCGCCCGGAGCAGGGATCACGCTGGCGCCGCTGACCTTTTCCGCGCCCGCGCATTTGTCGGAGCAGGCGGCGTTTTCGAGCGATGCGCTGACAGGGGCGCCGGGCGCGGAATACGCCACGTTCGAGCAGGACTTCATGCGGCTGGACGGGACGCAGCGGATGGTACCGGACAGCGGAGGCTATCTGCCGGGCGAATGGGTATGGGAGGACGTTGCTGATGCGTCCGGGGCGTTCCCGGAGGGGAAAACGGCCGCGTTCGGATACATAGGACGGGATGCAAACAACATTGAAGAGACGGACAACTGCGCCGGCAGCGTGACAGTGACCTTTGGTCCCGGCCCGCTGCCGGAAAAAATATATGTGTATTCCCGCAGGGCGGGAGAAGCCTGGGCACAGCCGCAGGAATATACGCCATCAGCTCATACGGAAACGTTTGAGTTCCCGGCCGTGCCCGCGTGTGCCTGGCAGATAACCTTCGGAAAATGCGCGCCGAACCGGAGGGCGCGGCTGCTGACGTGGCGGCTCAACGGTGTGGATATAGGGGGCGAGGCATACGGAGACCCGAAATACGAGATGAAGCCGCTGCTGAAAGACATCACGGCATATGTCCCGTTGGTGTCCTATTTTTCAACGGCGGCCTCGGACGCACAGCGCAGGGAGATCTATTCGGGAAAGCTGCCGTCGGACGGGCAGTGGAACCGCATCGAGCATGATCTGGCGATATCGCCGCAGCTGCGCACCGATGACGCCGGCGTAACGGCGGAGGCGAGGCACTACGGGTATGTGTCCTATGTGAAGTTTACCGCATCCACGGTGCATGACGTAGAGTTTTCCATCTGGAGCAACGGGTACAACCTGACGACGCTGGAACGCAGGCTGGATGCGAACCCGCGCGGGGAAACGTTCGACTGGGAGAACCCGGTGCTCGTGCACTGGGTGGACGCAAACTGGCCCGGGTTTCTGAACCAGATCCGGGAATATTACGCGGCCCGGGTGGTGACAACGCTGGAGACACGCGGCGACCCGCAGTATGACGTGCTGGACGTGCTGCCGCTGGAGGATGGCACATGGGGCGTTGTTGAGAGCATCGAGACGCGCTTCAGCGGCGCGTTTCGCGGGACGATGACGATACGGAAGGAGCGTGGCGCGGATGGCCTGGACAGCGCCTAAAACGGATTGGAAAGTAACGTACGGCCCCGATGGAGAATATACGGGGGATTTCTTCAATGTGGAGGACTACGACCGCATCAAGCAAAATATCGAATACCTGCGGGAGTATGCGTATTTTCTGTATGGCGGTTTTACCATGCGGGGCATGGTGGCTGTAACGGTGGAGAGCTATGGATATGCCTCCACCATCGACGCACTGGACGCGAATCTGGAGGCCATTGCCGCGAATACGTTCCGGCCGCCCGACATGCTGCCTGTGAAGCAGTGGCGCGGCAACCAGCCGCCGCCTGGGGCCGACGACTGGAACCGCATCGAGAACACATGCCTGCTGCTTTTTGAGCAATTTGAACGGCAATCTGCGTGCCTGCCGAAGCTGGCATTTGAACTGAAAGGAAGTGCATTTTGATGGCGTTAAAAACGGATTACAAAGATTACATCCCGCCGTCCGGGGGCCGCAAGTATAAAATTACGGCCAATTCCGATGGTTCGTCATCCGTTGAAGATATTACCCAATATCAGCAGGTCGGCGATACCTGGGGCGCGGAGGATATCAACCAGGTGAATAAGCTGGTGAATGGTGCGGTGTATCCGAACCTGCTGGACAACAGCGATTATAAAATTGCTCAGGCTGGGTACAACGGCGCTCACGGCAACACAGCATACTTGTGCGACCGATGGAGTAAATACCTTGTTGATGGCAGCATGACAGATGATGGGATGCTGCTCACGCCGTCAGGGGCCGGCGCATGGATTATACAGTACAAGTTGCTAACGGATACAGGGCTGTCGAAAGGCGACACGGTGACCTTGACTGTCAGGGCTGACGGTACAGTATACAGTGGGTCTGCAACCTTGCAAATCAAATCTGCGGCGGTAGACGCGGACAGTATGGTTGATACGGATGATATTCGCGCTGCTGCATTCATCCCGGCAGGGAATACAGACCAAATCGCGGTGTATATCGTCATAAAGCAGACTTGCACGCTTACATGGACGAAGCTGGAAAAAGGCAGCGTGGCCACGCCGTATGTGCCGAAGGGATACGGGGCGGAGCTGGCGGAGTGCATGAGATACTATCAAAAATCGGAAGATGATCTCTACGCGGTGCCGTATGGCGGGAAATCATATATTGTGCATGAGTTCGGCGTTCCGATGCGGGTAGCACCTACCGTAACGCTTGGATACTCGCCCGAGAGCCGCGAAGACCAGACTGCATCTATTTATGGATTCACAGTCAAGTTTTCAGGGTCAAGCGGTTTACTCGATAGCTGGACAGCTTCAGCCGACCTGTAATATAAAGGAGCATCAACATGGAAGAACAATATACAGTATACATCCGCACGGATGCGGCCGGGCGCATCGTGGAGATAAACAGCAGCGCGTTTCTGGCCGACACGGCGGGTTGGACGGCTATTGATGAAGGGTATGGCGACAAGTACCACCACGCGCAAGGCAATTACTTTGCATTGCCGCTGTACGGGCCGGATGGCTGCGCGAACTACAAGCTGGCAAACGGTACGCCCGCCCTACGCACAGAGGCGGAGAAGACGGCAGAGATCGCCGCGCGGCCCGCGCCGGAGCCGACACAGCTTGACCGTGTGGAGGCGCAGATTGCGTACACGGCCATGATAACGGACACGATGCTGGAGGTGTAGATATGGCTCAATATCGCAAAAAGCCTGTAGTGGTAGAGGCATATCAAACCAGCGAGGATATGGACATCTATACGCTGGAAGGTGTTATGCACGCCTCAGCGGGGGATTACATTATCACGGGAATTTCAGGTGAACAATATCCCTGCAAGCCGGAGATTTTCGCGCAGACCTATGAGGAGGTGTAACCAATGTTTGAGAGTATCAAAAAGTGGTGCGCCATGGGCCTGTGGAGCGCCGCGCAGGTGCGGCAGGCCGTCCTTAAAGGAGTTATCACGGAGGCACAGTACAAAGAAATCACCGGGGAGGCATGACATATGGCGATTTTTAAGGGCCGCGTGCGGGTGCGGTACGGGTACAGCCGGTGGGGCTATACCC
>ERZ791611.932-NODE-932-length-22978-cov-2.397941_pt1 | contig 22978 bp, 21 predicted proteins | sample MGYA00510275_ERZ791611 | MGnify/ENA primary metagenome ERZ791611 (study PRJEB30046, sample SAMN00791912) | human gut metagenome | study: EMG produced TPA metagenomics assembly of the A metagenome-wide association study of gut microbiota in type 2...
TGTTCCCGCATCATGTCATGCATATCCAGCAGTGTCTGGGCAGCCAAATCGAAATCCTTAACCTCCTGGTACTGTTCCGCCAATTCGCTGTACTCCAGGTCGCTGTAATCGGTCTTTTTATCCCGATACACCATTTTAAGCAGCACAGGGGTCACCACCGCTGTGAACACCACCATGATGATCACCGGCCCGAAAAAGTCGGGGTGCATCAGCCCAGTGGCAACGCCTTTGCTGGCAACCACCAGGCCGACCTCGCCTCGGGTGACCATACCTACGCCGATGCGCAGTGACTCCTCGTTGGTGTAATGGCACAGCTTGGCGCCGATGCCGCAGCCGATTACCTTGGACAACACTGCCACCACCACTAGCAGCACAGAGAAGATCACTATGGAGGCGGTCAGTTCCGGCAGTTCTACCTTGATGCCGATGTTTGCGAAGAAAATCGGCGAAAGGAGCATGTAGGAAATAATCTCAAACCGGGACGCCACATAAGTGACCCGGGTGGTGTTGGAGATAATCAGCCCGGCGATGAATGCCCCGGTGATGTCTGCCACCCCAAAGACCGTCTCTGCCACAAAGGAATAGATCAGGCAGAAGGCAAATGCAATGATGGCAAACCGCTTTTTATCCCGGTTGTAGCTGCTCATCCACTTTTCAAACCCTTTATGGAGCAATAAACCCAGGGCCAAACTCAAAACAAAGAAAGCAACCACTTTGAAGAGCACCGCCCCCACATTGACACTGGGGTCAGAAAGGCTGGTGATCAAGGTCAGGGCGATGATGCCCAGAATATCGTCGATCAGCGCAGCGCCTAAGATGGCATTGCCCGATCGGGTGGAGAGTTTGCCCATCTCCTTTAAGGTTTCCACCGTAATGCTGACCGATGTCGCCGTCAACACTACGCCCATAAATACATTCTGCAAAAAGGTATCTGGCTCCGGGCTGAAAAATGCCGCTAGGAAGTATCCTCCCAAGAGGGGAACCACAACGCCGAAGCAGGCGATGACAAAAGACGCTTTGCCGGACTTTTTCAGCTCCGCTATATCCGTTTCCAAACCGGCGGTAAACATCAACACGATGACGCCGATTTCCGCCATCTGGTCCAGGAAAACCGTCTCGTGCATAATGCCGAGCATCGTCGGCCCCAGCAATAGGCCAGCCACCAGAGCGCCCACCACCTGGGGCATGTCAATCTTTTTGGTGATAATCCCAAACACTTTTGTGGTCAGCAACACCAAAGCCACGTTAAACAAAAACTCATACGATTCCACAAAAATCCCTCACGTTTCTTTGTATATTTTGCAACCACTCTTTCAGGCCGGTCTCTAGTATAGTCCTCATTGGTTCGGATTTCAAGGTTAGCAATTATCGAAAACAAACAGTTTATATGCAATTATAATGTGCATTTTGACTACCCATTTTTTGGAACACCCAATCTGAGGGCTTGTTTTCCTCCTGATTATTTCCCTCAAAAACGGCTTTTTTCTTCCAGTAGAGCCGCCCAATCCGTTCCTCACACCAGAGAATACATCACAAAATGCATGAAAAGCAAAATGCCCCCGCTCAATTGAGCGGGGGCCGGTTCTAGCCTATGTACAAATGGTTAACCGAAAAATTTCACCACCATGGAAATCATCATGGGGAAAGTTGCAATGACCATCACCAAGCGGAAAATCTGCAGCACAGCCACCTTGGGGGCATCGCCGCCGATGTCTGAGGCAATTAGCGCCATGTCAGAGACGCCTGCTGGAGTGGTGGCAAACAAAGCCGTCGTCAAATCCAAATTGGAAACTTTTCGGATGAAGAATCCCAGGGTGATGTTGGAAATCAAATAGCCGACCACAATGATGATCATGGGGGCGATCATCGTCTGGAGGCGCAGCACGTCGTTCATGGTCATGGTGCAGCCGATCATGGCGCCGGAACAAGTCTGTGCCGCCAGCTTGACCTTCATGGGGATGTAAGCTTTGCTGGTAAAGACATTGAAGGTGGCCACCACCAGCATGGCAAAGGTCAGGGAGCCGGCGGGCATCCCAATTTTATAGACGATGATGCCGCCGATGGCCGCGAAGCCGAGGGTGACGAGAATCATCTTCAGGGAACGGTCCTTCTCCACCTTTTCTTCCTGCTGTTCCTCCAACAGCTCCTCTTTTTCTTCCGCTGCGTTGGAGTGGTCCGCCTTGTCAAAATGAGCGGACATAAAGGTCATCATCGCGGGGAAAAAGGCGATGACAAAGATCAAACGCGCCGTTTGCAGGAGGGCTACAGTGGAGCTGGAGCCACCCATGTCCATACAGATAATGGACATATCTGTTACGCCGCCAGGGGTGCAGGACAAGAGTGCAGAAACCAGGTCAATGTCCGACACCATGGTGATGCCGAAACCAATCAGCAGGTTGGTGACGGCCAGGCCCACGATCATAATGACCGCCGGCACCGCCACTGAGCGGATTTCCTTCAAATCCTTGCGGTACACCGACATACCCAAAAATGCGCCGGTGACCGTCTGAATGGCCGACTTCACTGTGTTGGGGAAAAACGCCATGCCGGTGAACACGCTGAAGATGGCCACAGCAACCATTGAGCCGATCATGGCGCCCGCGGGGATTTTCAGCTTCAGGGCGATGATGGCGCCCAATGCGCCCACCGCCAGTGTGAGTAGGATATTGCCCATTTGCCACGCCTTCTTTTCCATCTAGATTTGGGGAACAGCGCCTCCCTCCCCGTCTGCCTCCCGGAGAGAAGGGTTGCCATGGAATGATCCGGGCCGCACAAGGGGAATACAAGGGTGCGGCTATCCCCTAACAGAGAGCCGCATACAACGCCTTTCCGTACATTTTATTTCCTTCAGTATACCATTGCTCCCTTTCTAAATACAATAATAGTTTAAAAAACTGTGAAGTTTTTATTGTTCCGGAAACAGTTTTTAGGCAACAAAAGGCCCCTCACCGTTGCTTTGGGCTTTCCGTGAGGGGCAGATTTTTTTCTTTGTGTTTATTTTGCATTCTCCACAGCTTTTTCGAGCGCCTTCAGGTAGGGGGTCAAATCCAAGTCTACCTGGGTGCTGAGGGTTTCATCCTGGGAAGGGTCGGTCATCGCCAAAACAGTAGCGGCGTCCTTCCCCACCGCCCACTCTTCAAAGGCGGCGATCTGCTCATCCCATTCCTTGCCCAGGGAGGAGGACTTTTTCAGCCCATAGTCTGCCCCCATCTCCCGTTTGGAGAGAACGTCCGCCTCCAGGTCGGAGAGGATTTCACCCTGGCCATCGAACTCCACCCGGGTCTGCACCGCATCGATGGTCAGCTTGACGATCTTCCCCTTGCTATCCAAGGTGACTGCCGCCACCGCGACATCGGCCACGGCCTTGCCGTCGCTCTCCTCCGAAGCGGAGGCAGACTTGGTCAAACTGGTGGAAATTCCCACCCCGATCTTGGCGTTTTGTCCGGAACAGCCTGTGAGCATCACAAGGCACGCAAGGGCTGCAAGCATTTTTTTCATCTGGGTTCCTCCTCATCAATTCCGCCAATAGCGGGGAAATCTTGGGCGCGTCCAACCCAATAGTGGCCAGCTGGGGGGATTTTATTGCGGGGTAAAAACTCCGGTCAGCCACGCTGTCGGAAACCTGGAAGATGCCGTGACATCTTTCCCTATTGTAGGAGATTTTGCCCTAAAAAGCAAGTTTTTTCCATCGCCCCAACCGAGGGAAGCGGTCAAAAATTTGAATTTTTTGGGAAGGTTTGGCCCCGCTATTTGACTTTCTCCACCCCGCTGTGCTACCATAAAAGCAACGGAACGGAGGGATTGTTTTGAAACGTTTTTTGACCATCGCATTGACGGTTTTATTGGCACTGCAGGTTTCGGCCTGCTCCTCCCAGCGGGAACTCCCCTCTCAAGATGGGACTACCCCTGTTTCCAGCGAAGCCATCGGGGAGGCTGCCACCCAATATTTGACCGCCATCGGGGCGGATGATTTGGAGGCCGCCAAAGCCATGCTGGCTGATGAGGTCGCCTTCGGACAGCTGGGCGGGGCGTCCCATACCCTGACCCGCCAGGAGATGGAGGAGGAGATTGACCGCCTCTCCACTTTGCAGCAAGAGTACAACCAGATTACAGTGGTGGAGACTGGGGAAAACTACGCTGTTCTTCAGTGCCTGATGCCCAACTATTTGACTTCTATGGTCTTTGGTATGGACCGGGACGCCTACCCTTGTCAAGTTCGCATTGAGATGGCCGACGGCAAAATCAGCGGCATGTTCACCGGGGAAAACCCAGATGCCGCCGCCGAGATCGCAGCCAAAACCGAGGCCGCAGTGGGAATCGTCTGCGAAAACCAGGAGGACGGCACCGTCCTTATTGGGTCGGTGGAACCGGGATCGCCTGCCGCCTTGGCTGGAATCCAGACCGGAGACGAACTCCTCGCCATTGACGGCCTCTCGGTGCAGCAGATGCGCCTTGCCGCCCACGAACCCCAATACCGCCTCCTAGGCCCCGAAGGTACACAGGTCACAGTGACCGTCTTACAGGCTGACCAGCAGGCTGATTACACCCTCACTTATGTAACCGATAATTAGAAGTTCCAAAAGAACCGCCCTCTCCTGCGACTGGAAGAGGGCGGTTTTTCTATGTTGTCCGCTACAAATGGAACCGTTTTTTCAGCTCCTCCCGGGTACCGGCGCCGGCAAACAACATCAGGCCGGTCAATGTGACAAGGGAGTGAAGCAGGGCGCAGAACGCCGTCCAGCGGACAGTGGCTAAGCCCATTACCCACAGGAGCATGCACAACCCTCCCATTACCAGGAGGGTGAATTGATAAAAGAAATAATCCCGGAACCAGACCGGCCGCAGCAGGATAATGGCAGTGATGGCCGCCCCACTGCCCATGACCAGCAGAGGGATCAAATAATTGGTGGACCAGCGGGAAAATCCGCTGAAATAATCCACGGAAAAGGAAAGGGCTGAGATCAGCAACACTTCTTTGAGGATGACCCCGCCGGGGTTGTTTTTTCGCCGGGCCGCCCAGAGGGCGCTCACCGCAGTATACGCCGAGCCAGCCAACAACACCAGATACCAATAAGAGGTGCTGCGGATAAACCCATCCACAAGGACGGTGATCCCCAAAAACACCTGGGTGAAAATCAAAAGCAGTTTTAACCGGCCAAACCGGCGGCGGGGCAGCTCCAGCTTGGGATAGGCGCTATACCCCTCCCCAGTGGATCGGGCCATGGTCTGGCCACAGAGCGGGCAGAACTCCCGGCTGGAGTTGACCTGTATACGGCAGTTGTTGCATGTTTTCATCGCGGCACCTCGTTGCAGGTGACCACGGCGGCTAGGCCCTCTGCTGTCAGCCTGCGGATAAAATACCGGGGGATGTCCTCCTCCCGGCAGGTGGAGTTGAAAACGACGGTCATCACATCCCCCAAAGAGGAAACCGCCACCTTCAGCGTGTTGTTGCGGGAAGCCCCCAGCATGGTGCCGATCCGCTTCACATGGGGGACAAATTCACGGGGCATTGGAACCCGGCCCATGTTGGTCAAGGTGCAGGTGTAGGTGTGCTCCCCCCGCCGGTAGGTGCGGCGCATGAAAAAGTCCTTGATCACCCGAGGAACCACCCGCAGGAAGGGGATCTCCTCCAAGCGGCGCTGCTGGCGGATGCGGGCCAAAAACTTCTCCCGGGTGATCTCCCCTTTCATCTGTTCCCCCACCTGGGCGAGGATGTTGTCAAAGCCAGGGTTCCCCTGAGAACCATCCACCCCAATCCGCACAAAGATGAAGAAATTCCGCAGGGTTTTGCTGGGGAAAAAGTTGCGCAGGTTGACTGGAAGGCTAATGACAATTTTCTCTTTGGGCGGAACTTCCCTGCACCTCTCCTCCAAAATTGCCTCGATGAGCAAGGCGGCAAAATACTGGGCCACTGTGGCACCGGAAGCTTTGGCCAAGCCGGCAATCTCTTTGGCGGAAAACACCGCCTCGGTGATCTGCTGGGCGCCGATGGGCAGCATCTCCCCGTCCAAGTGGTAAGCGCGGGGGGCAAAGATCATCGGCTGGCCAGCGGCACCCGCCGATTCTTCATCGCTCTTTGCGAAGCCATCTTCCCACATCTCCTGCTCGGAGACATCCTCCAGTTCCGCCGGCTTTTCCCAATGGGATGCCGCCGGGCAGACCTGTTTTAAATAATAAAAAAGGATGTGGTGGAGGAAATACAGCGCCCCATTCCCATCGGTCAGGGCATGGAATACCTCCAGATTCACCCGTCTCTGGTAATAAGTGATTCGGAACAAAAATCCCCGGTTGCGCCGCAGCTCTATGCGGAAGCAAGGGGGACAGAATTCCTCCCGGACCACGGGCTTGGCGGGATTCTGTTCAAAGTAATACCAAAACACCCCGCGGCGCATCTTTACTGCAAAGGCCGGAAGGTCCTTCAAAGCTTGTTCCACCGCTTCCTGAAGCGCCTTGGGGTGGATGTCTTCTTCCAGGTCCGCCCAAAGGCGGAACACATTTGCCGCATGTTCCCCACTGATGGCGGGAAACAGCTTGGCTGTGTTGTCCAGCCGGCTCCAGGAAATCTGCTTTTCCAAGCTCTGTCCCCCCTTTTTTAACAAATAGCCGCGCCAAACAGGCGCCTAGCGTATTTTCTATTATACCCACTTGCCGGAACTCCTGTCAATGTGGGAAAAAATCCTTCCCTTTTACCCTTTGGACTGATTCAGAAAATGAACAACCTCCCTTCATCATTTTGACGAAGGGAGGTATATTTACAGAAAACATCTGCTCGCTGAAACGAAATTTGTAAAAATACTTTATCCAAGCCAATGTTGATAATATGCCACGATTCCCAATAAACCGCCAATGCCAAGTCCTGCTAAAGTTGCAAACAAGATGTTTCGTTTCTGTTTAGAGGATAATTGCTTTTCATTCTGTTCCATACAACCAAACGCTCCTTATTTATCATTCAGTTCAATTTACTTTATCATATTTCTCTGTCCGCATCAATGCTTGGTGAACCTGCCGGAGTTGAAACCAATCAGTCCAAAAGTAAAAAGGGAGAAAAGCTCCCTTCTAAAAAGGGGAAGAGGATAGTATCCTCTTCCCCCGCAAATCTTGTCAAAGATTTATCTCCACTCCACAAATTTGCGCTGGTAAATCAATGTCAGCGGAATGATGAACAACGTAAGGACCGCCGCCAATCTGTACATCCAGGGATAGTTCAGGTTGGCGACTACGATCCCCCACACCGAGCCGCCCACAATGGTCCCCAGGTCAAAGGACGCCGAGTAGGTGGCATTGGCTGCGCCGCGGTTTTCCGGGATGGCGTTGCGGATGGACATGGCATTGGTCACCGGATACAATACGCCGTAACCGAAGCCATAGACAATGGCGATGGCAATCAACACCGGCATGGTCTTGGCAAACGAAACCGCAAAGAAGCAGCAAGTGGTCACTAAAACAGCGGCCCACAGCACCTTTTTCTCCCCTAGGCGGTAGGTGACCTTACCTGCGAAAGCACGGGCACAGATGGTTCCAACTGATGTGAAGAGGAAGAAGCTGCTGACCCCCTCCAGGCCGATGGATCGGCCGTACAAGGCGAGGTAAGCGGTCAGGGAAGTCTGGGCCACAGTGGCGGTAAAGATCATGCTGGCAGGCAGCAGGGAGGTTTTCTCAAACAGGCTGATTTTGATCTTCTCTCCAGGTTTGCGGGTTTTCAGTTTTTCCTCATAGGAGATGAAGCGGCTGGCCACAATGCAAATGCTGGCCAACAGGAGGCCGCCGATAAAATCGCCCCGCATGGAGAACATGTTTTTCAGCTCCAAGCCCACTGCCGGGCCCACAGTCATAGAAATAGCCCCCGCCAACGCATAGTAGCCGATACCCTCGGTGATACGGGCCTTGGGGATGATGTCTGATGCCACAGTGCCAATTCCTGTATTAGTCAGGCAGAAACCGATGCCCTGCATAACGCGGACACAGAGAATCATATAAAAGTTGGTGGACATTAAGTACAAAAGGAAGGAGAACGCCACCAAAAGGGAACCGCATAACACCATTTTCCGGCGGCCGATGTAATCCACCAGCTGACCGGCGATGGGACGAAACAACAGCGAGCCAATGGAAAATGCTGTGAGCATGATGCCGGCCATCTGCTCCGGGAAGCCAATTTCAACCGTGTAAAGAGGCAGGGTTGGGTTTAGCATCTGACCTGCCAGGCCGATACACATGGAACACAAGATGGCTAGAACTAAATTCTTACTCCAGATGGGGATGGTAGTGGGATCCGGCTCAAAGTCGTCCACGGCAGCTTCTGCCGCAGCCGGTATCCCAACCTCCTTTTCCAAATCGTTGGATGACATGACTAACACTCCTATTCCGGTTTTTTGTTGGATTGGCAGTCCGATGGAAATCTGGCAAAACAGCCCATTGATTTCACACATTTTACCCTAGTATAACATAATCTTCTCCCCATCCAAATAGAATTTTTACAAAATTGTTAAAATGATGAAAACAATATTCGTTTTTTAGAAAATTCGCCGGTTTAAGTTGGATTCCTCCTGTTTTGGAGGAATCCTTTTTTGGGGGAATCCCCCTCATTTCCCTGTTTCAGCCAAGGGCTGGAAAAAGGCCGTATATGAAAAAATTGGCTTCCATTTTGAGAAAAGCCTTCCGTCCCCCAGTAGTAGGATATATGGGGGGACAGAAGGCAAAATGCTCCTTTTCTTTTGTGAGGGCGCTCTATCCCTGGGGAAAATTACTCATTTTCTACCAACATCTCCCCCGGCACATCGCCTTCCCATTCCTTGTGCTTAGATTTCACCAAGGCAAAGTTCTTCCACTTGCCTTGGCGGTAAGCGAATATCCCCAGCAGCACGGTGGTCAGCCAGCCCACCGGTAAACCCCACCAAATGGCGCTGGCCCCGATGGTAGGCGCCAAGGCGTAGGAGGTGACAATCCGCACCCCCAGGGAGGTAATGCTCATATAGAGCGCCATCCGGGTGTAGCCGGATCCCCGGAAAAAGCCGGAAAATGCATACATAGTGGCCATCAAGAAATAACAGGAGGCCATCACAGTCGGGTATTCTGCGCCCACAGCGATCACCACCTCATTTCCCTCGCCCATAAAGATGCTCAGCAGCTGGTGGGAAAATGCCACCATGATCACTGAAGCCATTACGCAGAAGGCGACGGACATCTTCAAGGTTCCCCGCAGGCCCTTTTGGGACCGTTCAAAGTCCCTTGCACCGACATCATTCCCAAGGATACTATGCTCTGCTGGATGGCGGTGGGGACACTGAAACTGACAATATGGCGGAACATTTCCTTATCAAAGGTGAGCTCCTTGATGATGATCACAAGCCCCACGGCGGTTATGACCGCCGACATCCCCACCAGGAAGATCATCGAGGTGGATATGGCCTTTTTCAATTGCTCCTGATCCCCCGCGCCGTACAGCTGCGAGATAATTACCGAGACGCCCATGGTCATGCCGGTGATCGCCGACATCATAAAGAACATCAGTGGGAAGGCCGCCGCGATGGAGGCAAGTGCATCCGGCCCCTCATACTTCCCCATAATCACCGCGTCCACCGTGTTGTAAAGCTGCTGGAACAAACTGCCGATCATCATCGGCATGGCAAAGTCGAAGATCAGCTTCATCGGCTTGCCTTGTGTCATGTCCCAAACCACTCACTCCTTTGCTGAAAAACGACAATCCCACTGGGGGATTGTCTCCCATTTACGCCTCATTCCCCAAGGGCGCACGGCGACCCGCAGACAAAAAAAGACAGGCAGCCTTATAACGGGCTGCCTATCTGTCATAGCATAGATTCAATTAGTATATAATAGAAACTAATTTATTTTAATTCCGCGATAGTGACGCCGGATTCCCCTTCCCCATACACCCCCAGGCGGAAGGTGCGAACCGCCTTGTGCTTGCGCAAGTGCTGGTGCACCGCAGCCCGCAGGGCGCCGGTCCCCTTGCCGTGGATGATGGTCACAGTGTTCAGCCCGGCGAGGACGGCGCCGTCCAAATACTGGTCCAACTCCAAAAGGGCTTCGTCGGTGGTCATACCCCGCAGATCCACCTCCGTTTTGGCGTCCCGGCCGGCGCTGGCTTTGACGTCCCGGTAGGAGACGCCACTTTTCCCGCCGCCGTTGTAGGTGATCTTCTTCTTCTCCTGATCCTCAATGAGCCGCAGGCCGCCCACTGGAACCCGGGTTTTTAGAATTCCGGCCTGGACCATGACGTTGCCGCTGGAATCCGGGTCGGAGAGGACCGTCCCCTCCTTGTTCAGCTCGTTGATGATCACCAGGTCGCCCCGTTTCAGCTGACGGGGCAGGCGGTAGCTGGACTCCCTTTTGCGCCCGGTGACCGGGTCGGCCATATCCTGCAATTTCTTCATCTGGCTGCGGTACTGGGCCTTGGCCTTGCTGGCCAGCTGGGCGATATCGGCGCTGTTTTTCTGCTTTTTCAGCTCCTCGATTTCCTCCATCACCAGCTCCGCCTGGAACTTGACCTGCTCCACAATAGAACGGGCCTGGGCACGTGCCTTTTCAATCTCCCGCTCCGCGTCCTTTTCCAGCTTCTGCCGGTACTCCTCCATCTCTTTGTGGGTGCGCTCGGCCTGGGCCCGCAGAATACTAGCCTGGCTGCGCTCCTTCTCCAGGCCCTGCCGGGCGGCCTCCAGCTCGGAGACTACATCCTCAAACCGGGTGTTGTCACTGGAGATCAGCTCCTTGGCCCTATCGATGACATCCCCGGTCAGGCCCAAGCGTTCACTGATGGCAAAGGCGTTGGAGCGGCCCGGCACCCCGATGAGCAGCCGGTAGGTGGGCCGCAGGGTTGCTACGTCAAACTCGCAGCTGGCGTTCTCCACTCCCTCAGTTTGGAGGGCGTACATCTTGATCTCCGCATAGTGGGTGGTAGAGACCACCTTGGCCCCCAGGGAGCGCAGCTTCTCGATGATGGAAACCGCCAGGGCGGCGCCTTCCACCGGGTCGGTGCCCGCCCCCAGCTCATCGATGAGGACCAGAGTGGAGGAATCCGCCTTGTCCAGGATGTCGATGATGTTGGTCATGTGGGCGGAGAAGGTGGAGAGGCTCTGCTCAATGCTCTGCTCGTCGCCGATGTCGGCCAGGACTTTGTCAAACACCGAAAGGGCGCTGCCCTCCGCCGCCGGAATCATCAGGCCGCACATGGCCATCAGGGTGAGGAGGCCCAGGGTTTTGAGGGCCACCGTCTTACCGCCGGTGTTGGGGCCGGTGACCACCAAGGTATCAAATTCCAGCCCCAAGTTCAGGTCGATGGGGACGATCTTATCCGGGTCGATGAGGGGATGGCGGGCTTTAATCAGGTTGACCCGTCCTTCGTTGTTGAGGGCGGGGACCGATGCTTTCATCCGGTCGGCCAGCCGGGATTTTGCAAAGAGGAGATCCAGCTCCACCGCCACATCGTAGCTGTGTTTGATGGCGGAAGCCGCCTGGCCCACCTCGGCGGAGAGCTTGGCGATCACCCGGTCGATCTCCTGCTTTTCCTTGCTTTGCAGCACCCGGATCTCGTTGTTGGCTTCCACCACCGCCATAGGCTCCACAAACACGGTGGCCCCGCTGGAGGAGGTGTCGTGGACCAAGCCCCGGATCTCCCCCCGGTGCTCCGATTTGACCGGCACCACAAACCGGCCGTCCCGCATGGTGACGATCTGCTCCTGCAAAAATTTGGCGTAGGTGGGGGATTTGATCATCTTGTCCAGCTGGGTGCGGACCCCCGTCTGGGTGCTGCGGATCTTCCGCCGGATCTGGGCCAGTTCCGGACTGGCGTTGTCGGCGATCTCCTCCTCCGAGAGGATGGCGCTTTCCAGCCGGTCCTCCAGCGGACGGTTGGGGAACAGGTTGGAAAAGAGGTAATCCAGGCTGGTCTCGCTCTCCTGAGACTGGCGTTTCCAGCTGGCCAGGTTGCGGATGGCTTTGAGCACATGGCAGACGTCCAGCAGCTCCCGCAGGGAGAGGGAGGAACCCATCTCCGCCCGGCGCAGGGGGCCGTCGCAGTTTTTCATATCCAGCACCGTAGGGGTGCCGTAGCGGTTGGTCAGGCTGTTGGCGTCGCCGACCATGGCCATCTCCCGCCGGACCTCCTCAAAATCGGTCATCGGCCGCAGGGCCAGGGCCTGTTTGCGGCTGTCCTCGCAGGTGGCGTGGCCGGCCAGCATAGCAAGCACCTTATCCAGTTCCAGTGCTCGGTAGTGTCGTTCCATTGTTTCCATGATTGTTGGTACCCCCTTTGGGTAAATCTGTCTTTAGCGGCCGCGGAACAGAGAGTTGTAAAAATCCAGCGTGGGCAGTCGAAGGTCCAGCTGGGCGATCAGATAACTCTCGCTGACGGCGGCCAGCTGCCGCAGCCCCCCTTCATCCAGGGAGAAGCGGAACAGCTTGTCAAATTCCGAATAAATGATGTGGCGCATGGCGGTCAGCACCCCTGGAGGCACCGGGATGGGAACCCCCTCCCCCGGCTCTGGGGCACACGCCCCACAGAGGAGCTCCCCGGTGCGGGGCAGGAACTTCATCTGGGGGTCCTCAAAGGTGCCGCACTCCCGACAGCCCAGCAGGTCAGGCATAAACCCAGCCAAGGTCAACAGTCGCAGCTCAAAAACCGGCTTTAAAAAAAGGGGGCTCCGCTTCCCGTTTTCCAGGAAGTGGAGGCTGTTAAGGAGGAGGCGCAGGTACTCTTCCGCCGGTTCCTCCCGTGGGATGGCCTGGATGCACAGCTCACAGAAATAGGAGGCCAGGGCCAGCTTTTCAATGTCCTGCCGCACCCCAAAAAAGATGGTGTCCGCCTCGGCGCTGTCCACTGAGTAACGGTCCTTGTTTTTGAACAGCACAAAGCGAGAGTAGCAAAGCTGCTCGGTGCTGGAAACCAATTTCCCCCGCAGCCGCTTGGCCCCTCTCGCATAGGCGAAGATCACGCCGTATTCCTTTGTCAGAATGGTCAGCAGGCGGTCATCCTCAATGGTTTTCTCCCGCAGGACCATTCCATAGGTTGTGATCTGCATTGCCGTCCCCTCCGGCCGGCTGGGCGGACTGCCATCCCCCCTGCTCGGTCTGCTTGTACTGCAGATAGTCCTCTATTTTTCCGGTGGCTTCAAAACGCCGCCATGCGGTATCCGGATTCATCCCTCTCACCTCGCACATTCCTCTTTAATAAGATTGTTTGCCTTTGGTGATAGAATATTACCGGTAGTTCTTGTCGGTTCCCCTGCCAAGGCTTGGCGCGGGGAATTGTAAATATTTGTAACTTTTTTGGGACGTTATTCTTCGGTGAAGCCGAACTGTTTGATCAGCCCCTCTTTGTTGCGCCAATCCTCTTTCACCTTGACCCAAAGCTTCAGGTTGACTTTGGCATCCAAAAACGCCTCGATTTCCTCCCGGGCTTGGGAGCCGATGGTTTTGAGCATCGAACCCTGTTTGCCGATGAGCATTCCCTTGTGGCTGTCCCGTTCGCAGTAGATAACGGCGTCGATGTCGATGATGTCCTTATCCTCCCGTTCCTTCATGGACTCCACCGAAACGGCGGTGCCATGGGGAATCTCCTCCCGCATGTTGTTGAGGATCTTTTCCCGGATGACCTCCCCGGCGATGACCCGCTCGGGCTGGTCGGTGAAATCGTCGTCGTCAAAGAAGTGGGGGCCTTCCTCCGCCAGCTGGGAGAGCTCGGCGAGGAGGATGTCCACCCCATCCCCTGTGAGGGCTGAGAGGGGCACCACCGCTTCAAACTCATATTCCGCAGAGAGGGCCTGCATCTTTTCCAGCATGTCCTCCCGCCGCTTCAAGGTGTCAATTTTGTTGATGACCAAAACAGCTGGAATTCCCATGGCCTTGATGTTGTCCAGCAGTTCCCGCTCGGCTTTGGTGACCTCCTTTTCCGGCTCGGTGACCAGAACCGCGGCGTCCACGTCGGCCACCGAACGGCGCACCTGGCGCACCATAAACTCGCTGAGCTTGGTACGTGGCTTGTGCATGCCGGGGGTGTCGATGAATACCAGCTGGGTCTCCCCTCTGGTCAGGATGCCCACAATCCGGTTGCGGGTGGTCTGGGGCTTGTCCGAGACAATGGCCACCTTCTCCCCCACCATGGCGTTGAGGAGGGAGGATTTGCCCACGTTGGGGCGGCCGACAATGGCAATAAAAGCAGAACGTGTTTCCACAGTTCAGCCTCCTTTCTCCGCGTGAAGCGGTCCGGCCTTAGGCCGGAGTTGATCATAATGTAGAAAGCCAAAACGCAGGGATGCTTCCCTGCGGGGCAAACAGCTTGGAAAACAAGGGACGTCCTTCCCCTTACGGGGACCTACCTCTTCTTCGCCCACCAGGGCGGGCAGAACACATAGAGGAGGCAGAGGGACAACAAAAGGGCGCTTCCCACTGCTCTTGCAGGGGAAGCCACCCACAAAGAGAAAAAGCCGAATAAAGACCCCAGGTCCCCGAAAAGGCAGAACCCCACCCCAACGGAACCCGCCGCCGCCAGAAGCACCGCCCCAGCGGCACAGTCTTTGGCCAGTTTGGCAAGGGGGTGCTCCCCAGGGGAGACAAGGTCCACAGCAGCTTCCACCGCGGTGTTGACCGCCTCACAGCAAAGCACCAAGGCGATGGCCAAAAGGAGCACCGCCCACTGGGTGCCGGAGAGCCGGTAGTAGGCCCCCATGGCAATTGCCATGGCGCCTGCCAGGGTGTGGATGCGGAAGTTCCGTTCCCCCAAGAGACAGGCTACCACCCCTTGGAAAGCGTACCCGAAGCTTCTCAGGAGCCCGATCATTGCATGGTATAGCTCTGGTCTCTGGCCAGGCCCAGCTTACTCATCACTGTCTCCTCTTTTTCCCGCATCCGCAGGGCTTCCAGGCCTCCGGCCTCATGGTCATACCCCAACAGGTGCAGCATGGAGTGGACGGTCAAAAAGCCCATCTCCCGCTGGAGGGAGTGGCCATATTGCTCCGCCTGCTCCATGGCTTTGGGCACCGAGATCACCACATCGCCCAACTGGTAGGCGCCGGTCTCCTCATTGATGTCATACACCCCGTTCTCCCCCAAGGGGAAGGAGAGGACATCGGTGGCGGCGTCCTTGTGGCGAAACTCGTTGTTCAGCTCTCGGATCTGCTCGTTGTTGACAAAGCTGACGCTGACTTCAGCGGGGCCTTCAAACCCTTCGGTCGCCAAAACCGCGTGGCAGCAGCGGCGGATCAGCAGCCGGATACCCGATGGGATTTTTACGTCTTTCTGCCGATTGGTGATTACCACTTTCACACTCTGGGCCATGTTACATCCTCCATTTATCCTAAGCCGGTGCTAATCCCGGCGGCGTCTTTCATCGTAGTATTTCTCATAAGCCTTAATAATGGCCTGTACCAAGCGGTGGCGCACCACGTCCTTCTCGGTGAAGTAGACGATGGAAATATCGTCTACATGTTTGAGCACCTTGGATGCCTCCACTAGGCCGGACCGCTTGGTGTCCGGCAGGTCGATCTGGGTGATGTCCCCGGTGATCACCGCCTTGGAGTTGAACCCCAGCCGGGTCAGGAACATCTTCATCTGTTCAGGGGTGGTGTTCTGGGCCTCATCCAGGATGATAAACGAATCGTCCAGGGTGCGGCCGCGCATATAGGCCAGGGGCGCGACTTCGATGTTCCCCTTCTCTTGGTAGCGCTGGAAATTCTCCGGCCCCAGCATGTCAAAGAGGGCATCGTACAAGGGGCGAAGATAGGGGTCCACCTTATTTTGCAGGTCTCCGGGCAGGAAGCCCAGCTTCTCCCCAGCCTCCACCGCCGGCCGGGTCAGGATGATCCGGTTGACCTCTTTCGCCCGGAAAGCGCGAACCGCCATGGCCACCGCCAAATAGGTCTTGCCGGTGCCAGCGGGTCCGATGCCGAAGGTGATGGTGTTGTTCTTCATAGCGTCCACATATTTTTTCTGGCCCAAGGTCTTAGCCTTCAGGGGCTTTCCCTTGGCGGTGATGCAGACCACGTCGCTGGCTAGGGATGAGAGCTGGTCGGAAGTCCCTTCCCGCACCAGGCCGATGACATAGTGGACCCGCTGGTCGGTGATGGCCTCCCCCTTGTCAATAAGGGTCAAAAGCCCCTCCACCGTTTTGGAGGCGAGGTAGACGTTCTCCGGATCGCCGGAGATCTTTACTTCGGTACCCCGGGCGACGATGGTCACTGAGAACGCATCTTCCACAATTTTTATATTCCCATCAAAGCTGCCGAACAGCGCGAGGGCATGTTCCATCCGTTCGATGTTTACGACCTGTTCGATGCTGGATTCCTCCTTCTAGCCAGCCCCAGGCTGGCTTTGGTTTTGGGGTGTATCGTCGAGCGTCCACCGGGAAAAACCCAGCAGATGGTAAAATGTAGTGTTCCATGGGGCAAATTTTGTAGAAAAGCAGACAAAATCCATGCTTTTATCGTTATTATAACACAGAGGTGTGACAAATTGCTATTCCTTTATCAAAATTTCCTGTAGTTTTTCGATATTTTTTTCGGCTATGTATTGTGCATTTAATACAAAATGTTTTCCCTCCACCTGGCCACTCAAGGTGCGGTCAATGATTTTTCCCCCTTCGTATTCCTCCTTCTCCCATTCTTCCAACTGCGACAGGGCTTTTGCCTTGGCCTGCTCGGCGGTGAGGCGGACGTTTTCCTCGTAATAGGGGAAGTGCCGCCGGGTCTCGATGACGAGAGGAAGCTCTCTGCCCAACACAGTGAGCCGGCTGGACTCCACTTTGGTCTCATAGCCGGTTTTCGGCGGCCCGCCAAAGGAGATAGGCAGCTGAAAGGAGCCAAGAGACAAGAATTTCTGCTGTTTCTCCTCCCCGGTGGGCACCCGCAGGGTCTCCTCCAAGGGGATGCGGATCTCCTTCTCCCCCACCACCTGGGCCACCACCTTTGCCCTGGCGTGCTTCAGGGCAGAATTCCCATGTTTATCCTCGGTGATGCCGCTGACAATCAGATCTCCCTGCATCACCGTATCCCCCAAGGCCACCACTGCCTGGCCGTCGTAAACCTCCAGGTAGATGATCTGCCCATCCTCGGCGGCCACCACGTTGGTGGGCACATCGTCCTGGTCGATCAAATCCGGTGGCAAGGTCCGTTCTCGTACCTCCACCCGGGCAGTGGAGCCTTGGATATTGACCCCGATCCAGGAGAGGCCGCCCAGCTTGAGGATCATCCGCTGTTCCAGTTCCCGGGCGTCCACCCCATGTTTGCGGGTGCCCTCCCGGAAGCCCAGCTCGTCAAGGGCAGCTAGGATCTCCTGGGTGGAAATGGCCTCGTTGCCAGTGACTTCAATCTTCCAGACAAACCCGCTCATATAGCCAAGAAGCACCACTGCGGCCAGAAGGCCCGCCAGAAGGCCGGTGCGTTTGCGGTACCGGTGTAGGAGGAAGGGCACCCCCTCCTTTCTTTGGATGCGGATTTTCACCCCGGTCTTTTTGGCGTAAGGACGCATCCTTTTGTAGCCCTTGGCGGTGGTGTGTGCGGAAAAGCCCAGCGGATGGGCAGTAAAATCCCACAGGGGGATTCCCCCGCGGCCGCACAAGTTGATGAACCGCTCAGAAAATCCCCCGGTCAATTTAAATAAAACGGTGCCCCGCAAAAAGCGAAGCAGCTTGACAAAAAACATAGCCCCTCCCCCTTAGGTGAGAAATTCAATGGAGGTGATAAAGCCGGTAACCACTGCACTCTCCTGGGTCATGCAGCGGATTTGCAGGTCCCGGCCGGTGAAGCGGACCACCATCCCCTCGGTGCTGAGCCGAACGGTATCCTCCCCGTATTCCAAGATGCCCTGGCACCCCTCCACCACTGCCTCCCGATTGCCGGAGAGCTGGAGCGACGCCATCCCCGAAAGGGAGGTCGCCGGCATTTCCAGCATGCCGGCCAACCGGAGTTTGCCCGATTCCTTGGGGGACTCCTTGCGGGGGCGCTTGTTCTGCCGTTTCATGTCCATCCCTCCTTTCTAAGTCACTATATGCGGCAAAGCCCGTTTTTATGGCTGAGGGAGCAAACCGGCATTTTCCACAGCCTGGCCGCATACAAACAAGTACGAGGTGATTGTTGATGCAAGCCATGCCGAAGAAAAAACACCGTTTTCTCCTCCGCCGGGCCCCTTCCCTGCTGGGGGCGGGGATTCTCCTATTGCTGGCCGCAGCCCTCCTGGTCCTCTCCAAAGAAGTAGGGGATGGGGTGCGGGAAGGGCTTTCCATCTGCACCAATGTGGTGATTCCATCCCTGTTCCCCTTTATGATCCTCTCCAGCTTTTTGGCCCTCTCTCCCCTGTCGGAGCTGATCTCCCGGCCTCTTTCCCCCATCACCCGCCGCCTGTTCCACCTGCCGCCGGAGCTGGGGGCCACTGTACTGATGAGCTTTGTAGGCGGCTACCCGGTGGGGGCCAAGACCATCGCCTCCCTGGTGAGGGAAAAAAAGCTTTCCCAGGAGACCGCTGCCCGGATGCTCTGCTTCTCGGTCAACGCCGGTCCCTCCTTTTTGATCGGCACCGTGGGGGTGGCGCTGCTGGGCAGCCCCCGGCTGGGGTGGATTCTCCTTTTTGCCCAGATTGTGTCCGCCTTCCTCATTGGGGGGATCGTCTCCCGCCGGGCAAAAATCTCCCGGGGCGAGACCGGTGGGGTGGGTCTTCCCTTCTCCGCCGCCTTTGTGGAGGCGGTCAGCGGGGCCGCTTCCGGGATGTTCGGCCTGTGCGCCTTCATCACCGCCTTTTCTGGGATATTGGCCCTTTTGCGCTCCAGCGGGGTCTTGAGCGGAATCGCCTGCCTGCTGGCCAAAATCGCCCCCTCCTCCCTTGCGGACCCCAACCTTTTTGAAGCCCTGCTGGGCGGCCTGCTGGAAGTGACCAGCGGCTGTGTGGCCGCCGCCGGACTCAAGGGGGATCTCCCCTTTGTGGTGATCAGCCTGCTCATCTCCTTCTCCGGCGTGTCGGTCATCTTCCAGGTGGCCTCCTGCCTGCGGGGCAGCGGGGTTCGCCTTTCCCCTTTTGTCCTCTCCCGGTTTGCCCACGCCTTTTTGACTTCGGCCATCGCCTACCCCCTGTATCTGAAGTGGGGCCGGGAAGTGATGACCGCCTTGGGCACCGCGGCCCGTCTGTCGCTGGAAGTCTCCCCCACGTCAGTGCTGCGGGCGCTGTGTATTTTGGCCATGTGCGCCATTTTGTTGCTCACCGCTTCCACCGCCCCGTTGCAGGCCAAGAAGTGACCCTGTTTTTTAAAAGAGAGACCGCTGGGGCAGATCGCCTAAGCGGTCCTTCTTCTTTTGCGCCATTCAAAAGCCCTGTGGAATTTCCAAGGGGGACCATAGTAATTTCCGGGGCAATCTGGTACAATAAAAAAGTAATTTCTCTTCGATTTTCGCCGCCCCTTGGGGCTGAATGGAGGATTAGCAATGTTTCGCACCAAACTGTTTGGCAACCACATCGAACCCGCCTGCGGGTACTGCGAGCGGGGGACCGCCTCCAAAGACGGGAACATGGTGCTATGTGAATCCAAAGGGGTAGTGGCCCCATTTTACAGCTGCCGTAAATTTGTGTATGCGCCGCTGAAACGGGTGCCCAAACGGGCCAGGCCCCTCCCCAAATACGATCCATCGGAGTTTGAATTGTAAATCTTGGCCTGGGAGGTGTCCCCCTTGAAGCGATTCCTGACCGCGCTCACTCTGCTTCTTGTGCTGTTTTCTTCCCTGCTCCCCAGCCCGGTGGCCTTTGCCGCACCGGAGGAACCGGCGGATTCCATGCGCGGCATGCTGATCCGCACCCGCAACAACCGGGATTTCCCCACGGCGCCGGGCCAATCGCCCCGGGAATTGAAGCGGCAGCTCCAAACCATGGTGGAGTTTTCCGCTCAAAACCGGATCAACACCATCTTTTTTGAAGTGGTGCCCTCGGCGGATGGGCTGTTCCTCTCCAAAAGCTATCCCGCCAGCCGGAGTTGGGTCAAAGCCGGAGGCTCCACCCCCCGCTTCGATCCGTTGCAAACCCTGATCCGCCTCGCGGACAAGCGCTCCATCCGGGTGGTTGCGGTGATCAATCCCTACCTGGTGGGGGATGTGGCGGAACCTCTCCCCACATCGGGGCCCGCCGCCGACCCACAAAACCGGATTACCCTTGGCCGTACCGTCTATCTGGACCCCAACCGGGCAGAGGTGGAAAACGCCGTCTCCGACCTGGCGGCAGAGTTAGCTGCCCGCTACCCACTGGCGGGGATCGCCTACCACCGGGCCGATCACCAACCCCTCCTTTCCCTGACGGGATATGAGGGCCGGTTCACCGCCTTGCTCCAGTCCACCAAAGCCAAACTGCCGTCCACTCCTCTGGGGGTACTGGTAGCGGATGATTCCCCCCTCGCCCCTGCTCTTTTTCAACTGGCCCAGGAGGGGACGGTGGATTTTCTCCTTCCCCAGGTGACCCATGCCACCGGGGCAGACGGCCGGGCTGTGCGGGAATCCCTTCGCCCTTGGGCAGAAGCCGCCCAGGAGGGGGGAATTCCCTTTTACACCCAGACCGATGCGGTGCGCCTTTTCATCCCCTCGGATTCCAGCGGGGAATTCTCCTCCCCTGGGGAATTGGCCGCCCAGTGGGAGATCGGCTGGGAGCTGGGCAGCAGCGGCTTTCTGCTGGACAGTTACACCGCCCTTCGGGAACCCTACCAAAGCACAGCGGAGCTGCTTCTCGCCTACCAAGTAAAAATCCCTGACCTGAATCTCACCCCCATTTCCCAGGAGTTCCAGATCACCCGCCCTCAAGCCCCGCTGCGGACTTCCCTCTCCAACTATTACCTGATGGGGACATCCCGGCCCGGTGAGCCGGTTCTCCTGGATGGGGAAGAAATCCCATCCGACCCCCGCACCGGCCTGTTCGGGATCCTTCTCCCCCTCTCCCCAGGGGAAAACCGGTTCGCCCTGCGCCAAGGGGATGAAACCTGCACTGCGGTTATCACCCAGGCCGAGCCCGCTGCCACCATCGGGGGAATCCTCTCCCCTTACCCCCAGGATTCTGCTCTGGCCTGGTCTGGGGAGCGGCTTACCCTCTTCTGCACCGCCCCGTCCGGCGGTTCGGTCACTGCCTCTGTGGGCGGGACGGCGATCCCCCTTTCCCAGGTGGAACCCAAAGCCGATGGCCTGCCTACTAGGTTTGAGGGGAGTTTCCTCGCCCCAGCGGGTTTCCCCGGGGAAACCCAATCCATCGGGCCGGTGACCTACCAGCTCACCTACCAGGGGAAATCCTCCCGGGTGGACTCCTCCGGGGAGGTGTTCTTGGCCGGAGAGGGCGCCAAACCTTCCCTTCGTCTAACCGACTACCTCACCGCTGTCTACGGCGATCCTCCGGTGGAGGGGGACTTCCGCTTCACCGTCAAGGAAGGGATGACCGCCGAAATCTTGGACGAGACGGAATCCCACTATCAGATCGCCGGCGGAATGGTCAAAAAATCCGCCTGCCAGGTGCTGACCGGCCCGCCTCCCCAAACCCATGGGCGCTTGGGGGGCTACACCCACTATAAGGAGGGGCGCCGGGAGGAAATCTTGCTCTCCTCCACTGTTCCGGTGCCGGTGGAGACCCAGTTTGACGGGACATCCCTCACCCTGACTCTGTATGAGACCGAAGGACTCCCCGACCCCACTTTGCCGGAGGATTCCCTCTTTGCCACCGCCAAAGCGGAGCGGGAGGGAAGCGTTTGCCGCCTCATCTTCACCTTACAAGAGGGGCAGCAGCTGTGGGGATACCAGTTCTCTTACCAGGGGAATGACCTCCTTCTCACCTGCCGTAGCCGACCGGAGCCTTCCAGCATCTACGGCAAGCCCTTAACGGGGGTCAAGGTGGTTCTGGACCCAGGCCATGGCGGCCAAGACCCTGGCGCACTGGGTGTCCCAGGGGAAAACGGCCCCATGGAGGCGGAGCTCAATCTGGCGGTGGCCAAGGCCCTCTCCTTCCGGTTGGAACAGCTGGGGGCTTCGGTGATCCTCACCCGGCAAGAGGACGGCCATATCTCCCTAAACGACCGGATGCGTTTGGCGGAAAAGGCGGAGGCGGACTTCTTCCTCTCCCTGCACCACAACAGCACCGCTGAACAGGTGGATTCCGGCAAAGCGTCCGGCGTGGAGGTGTATTACCATGAGCCCCACCCCTCCCAAAAGTTAGCCGAAGAGATCGCACAGCGCCTCTCCGCCGCGGCAGGCCGGCCCATGGGCGGGGCCATGGAGAGCTATTACCGGGTCACCCGGATGACCTATGCCCCCTCGGTGCTGGTGGAATTGGGGTACCTGCCCAACCCGGGGGAATACTCCGATCTTGCCACTGCCTTTTCCATCGGCAAAGAGGCATCTGCCATCGCGGAAGCTCTGGTGGCATGCTTATAGCTATGTTTTAAAAAAGGAGATTTTTTGTATGCATTTTCCCAGCAAAATCGACCCGTCCAGCAACTTTTTTGCCATCCTGTTTTCCGCCTTTACCGCGGTGGTGATTGTGGTTGCGGTTGCCAAGCGCAGCCTGCCCCTCTATCTGCTCAGCGCAGTCATCGCCTTTGTCTGCATCTATTACTTCATCGGGCCCATCTTCGACACCTGTTACCGGCTGGAAAAAGAGGGGGTGCGGGTCAAGAGCGGCTTCTTCTTCAATAAGCTGTTTGACTACGGGGAAATTGTGGCGGTGGATGCCATCCAGAGCCGCAAGTTTGCCCCCGCCCTCTCCAAAGAGCGGCTGCGCATTGAGTTCCTCCGCCCTGACGGCCCCCAGATCCTCCAGATTTCCCCCATACGGGAGGAGGAGTTTTTGAAGGAGCTGAACCTGCACATCCAGTTTTCCAAAGACCACCCAGAGCTCTCCACCGCCAAACGCTAACCCACCTTTCCTTGATGCCGGGAGGCGATTTGATGAAAACCTGGAAGCGTGTTCTTCTGATGGCATTTGCCCTGCTCTGCTGTTCCGCAGTGGCCTTTGGGGACATGGGCCC
>ERZ791611.934-NODE-934-length-22957-cov-2.704043_pt1 | contig 22957 bp, 18 predicted proteins | sample MGYA00510275_ERZ791611 | MGnify/ENA primary metagenome ERZ791611 (study PRJEB30046, sample SAMN00791912) | human gut metagenome | study: EMG produced TPA metagenomics assembly of the A metagenome-wide association study of gut microbiota in type 2...
AAATTCCTTTAGCAATCATGATCAATATTCACATACACCGTCTTTATGTTGCAATTATTTTGCAGGGATTCCCCCACTTTTTTTATGCAAATTCGTTAGGATTTTTTGAAAAAGCTGTTTAGAATATCAAAATCGTCTGCCGCACTCCCCGGAAAGATTGCATTTGTATTTACATTGTGTTAATATCTTAGACATGAGACCAAGGAATGTTAGGCTTTCTCCTCATTCGTATCGTTGAGAAGGCCTACTATTCTTTGTGGTCACACACAGTATTGAGAAGGCGGAGCAGGACCTGCCTTCAAACAAAACAAAGAAAAAGGGGTTATGTCATGAAGTATCTCAAGGATTGGAAAGTCCACGCGCTGTGCTTTGTCATGGTGATCGTCAGTGAGCTCATCGGTAAGCATTCTTTCAGCTTTGGACCGGTTGGCTTCACCCTGTTCCCCATGCTGTACGCTCTGATCATCGGTATCATCCTGGCTCAGTTTAAACTGATCGATAGAGAGATGATGACCACCGCGTCTCCCTACATCACCATTTCGGTAATGTACCTGACCGCCAAGATGGCCTCTTCCATCGGCCCCAACCTGGAAGCTGTTCTGAACGCTGGTCCCGCTCTGATCCTGCAGGAGTTCGGTAACCTGGGCACCATCTTCCTGGCGCTGCCTATCGCTGTCTGCGTCTTCAAAATGGGGCGTGCTGCTGTTGGTGCTTCCTTCTCCACCTCCCGTGAGGGCTCCATCGCCATCGTCGGCAACCTGTATGGTCTGGACTCCCCCGAGGGCCAGGGCGTTATGGGCGCTTACATCACCGGTACCCTGCTGGGCACCATCTTCAACGGTCTGATGGCTAGCATGCTGGACAAGACTGGCCTGTTCCACCCCTATGCGCTGGGTATGGCTGCTGGTACCGGTTCCGCTTCCATGATGTCCGCTGCTTTGGCTCCCGTTGTTGCCGCTCACCCCGAAATGGCCGGCCAGATTGAGGCTTATGCCGCCACCAGCCAGGTGCTGACCAGCGTCGATGGCATGTACATGTCCCTGTTCGTGGCTATCCCTGTCACCAACTGGCTGTACAGAGTTCTGAAACACGAGAAAAAACCTGCCAAGGCTGCGAAATAAGAGGAGGATTATACACTATGGAAAAAACAAGCATGATGGAAACCTGGATCACCAGGGGTAAGGTACTGCTGTTCAGCGGTGTCTTCGCTGCAATTGCAAACTATATTTCTTCCTCCAAAACCGGCGCTCCTGTCACCCCTATCGAGGCAGTTCCCGGCCTGGCTATGATGCTGTTCTGCGTTGTTGTAGGCTGCATCCTGGATGACACCCTGCGTAAATTTAAGATCAACCTGCCCAGCATTCTGTACATCTCCGCTATCTCCATGCTGCTCAGCATCCCCGGTTTCTCCCCTATCGCTGAGTACTTCTGCGCTGAGCTGAACAAGATGAACCTGATGTCTCTGTGCACCCCCATTCTGGCTTATGCCGGTATCTCCATCGGTAAAGACTTGGATGAGTTCAAAAAACAGGGCTTGGGTATCATGTGCACTGCTATCGCTGCTTTCACCGGTACCTATGTTGGTTCCGCACTGATCGCACAGGTTGTCCTGATGATGACCGGCGTTATCTAATCGAATATTCTTTTTCCAAAAAAAGCGGCTGCAATTGCAGCCGCTTTTTTTATACCCCTGTTCCATCTAAGATCCCCATCCTTCTGGTTGGTCTGTATTTCCCCCACAGGCTGTGAAGCTCCTCCTCTCGCCAAGGCACATGCTATTTTTCCAGCCTTTCTCCCTGTCATCTTGCCCAACCCGCTTTTTCTCACTCTATCACAGGAAATATGATAAAAATTGTATCATTCTGTCCTTCGATATAGTAAGGCTGCCTGTAACTTTGCCACATTTTTGTACGAATTGTCCGCCTACGAAAGAATATTAAGAATCCTTTGTTTTATTTCATAAAAAATATTAATAAATCATAAATATTTCATTGAAAATATATAGTGCTTATGATACTATAAAGATACAGAGTAGCTACTGGAAAACCCAAAGACAGGCGCCCAACCTACCCACGATGAACCAGCCAAGCGTATCCGTCTAATCGTACCAATTGTTTCTATCTGGGCACCGTTTGCCCGGAGAAATACTGTGTGAGAAAAGGGGTTGCATTATGAAGTATTTGAAAGACTGGAAAGTTCATGCCTTCTGCTTTGGAATGGTCTTGGTCAGTGAGCTGATCGGCTCCAAGCCATTCAAATTCGGACCGGTTGGCTTTACTCTCCTTCCCATGTTGTATGCTCTGATCATCGGTATCATTCTGGCGAAAATGAAACTGATCACGATGGAGATGATGACCACCGCCGTTCCCTACATCACCATTTCGGTCATGTATTTGACAGCCAAAATGTCTTCTACTGTTGGTCCTAATCTGGAGACGGTATTTTCCGCCGGACCCGCTCTGTTGGTCACTGCGGTCACCAAAAAGCTCGCTGTCCCCTTGTTGGCAGTGCCCGTCGGCGTTTTGATCTTTAAAATGGGGCGCCAAGCCGTGGGCTGCGGTTTCTCCACCTCCCGTGAGGACGCCATCGCCATCATCGGCAACATGTACGGCCTGGATTCTCCTGAAGGCCAGGGCGTTATGGGTGGTTATATCACCGGCACCTTGTTGGGCACTATCTTCAATGGCCTGATGGCCTCTCTCTTCTGCAGCTTAGGCTTCTTCCATCCTTATTCTTTGGCTATCGGTGCAGCAGTTGGTTCCTCTTCTATGATGGCCGCTTGTATGGGCGCTATTGTAGAAGCATATCCTCAATATGCTGATCAGATTCAGGCGTACACCGCAGGAGGACAGGTAATTGGCAGTGTCACCGGCATGTATGTCACCTTGTTCCTGGCCCTGCCTTTGGCTAACTTTATGTATCGGATCTGCAAACGGGAGCCTAAACCTGCAAAAGCTTCGGCCAACAACAAAGCGGAATAAAGGAGGATTGTGTTATGTCTGAAACTTGGATTACTCGAATCAAAGTCCTGTTCCTCAGTGCGGTATTCGCCTCCGTCGGCAACTATATTTCCTCGTCCAAAACAGGCCGTCCTATCACTCCTTTGGAAGCCGCTCCTGGATTGATCATGATGTTCCTGGTGGTTGTGGCCGGATGCTTGGTAGATGACCTGGCCCGTAAAACCATCAAAGTAAAACTTCCCACTATTATTTATATCAGCCTGTTTTCTATTTTGCTCAGTATTCCCGGTTTCTCCCCCATTGCGGAATACTATGTGGCAGAACTGAATAAAATGAATCTGCTCTCTCTGTGTACCCCCATTCTCGCCTACGCAGGTATTTCCATCGGCAAGGATTTGGATGATTTTGTAAAACAAGGCGTGGGTATTGTTGTAACCGCCTGTGTCTCCTTCTTTGCCATTTTCTTTGGTTCGGTGATCTTCGCACAGGTTATTTTGATGACGACAGGCGCTATCTAGCTGGTGTTATGCAAAGGAGGCGGAAATCCGCCTCCTTTTTCTTTTGCCTTGACTTCATCACCCAAATATTGTATGATATTTGAGTGATAAATTGGCCGCTGTGGTGGAATCGGCAGACACAAGGGACTTAAAATCCCTGGCTGGCAACAGTGTGCGGGTTCAAGTCCCGCCAGCGGCACCAGGCTGAGCCTGGACGCAATCCGCGTTCCAGGTTCAGCTTTTTCTTTTGCCTTGCCGCTTGCGCTTATAGCAGGTATCTATTTTGTCAGCGCTTCCCAGCAGCGAGTCACCGCAGACAGATCGCGCACTCACTTTTGTGGGTGCGCTTTATTTTGGTTCCCGCGCTGAAAATATCGATTTTAACCGTCCTTTGTATTTATGGTAAAGCCTGGAGCCATTTCGCGCTCCGGGCCTTTGCTTTGGCCCAAATTTGCGCCCGCGTCCCAAGAAATCTAAAGTGACCCCACTATTCCTTTTTGCGTACAACAACTGGATCCTCTGTAAAAAGGCCTTTTCCTTGACGGTGAAAACACAATCGGATATCATAAAACCATAGGGATTCTAAGGCTACACAAGAAAGGCTGGGGACAAAATTGAACACACCGTCGACCGACAATCCACAATTGGAGGAAGCCAAAGCCCTCACCAGCCGTCTGATGCATATGCATTACTGCGATGGCAATTCCAAAGGCATCACCGCTTTTTTAGCGCCGCAGTTCTCCTGGCTTGGCACCGGAGAAGAGCAATACATCACCGGTCAGGATTCGGTGGATGCCTTCTTCCAAAAGCTCACCGGGAATATTCCCCCCTGCCGGATTTGGGATGAAGAGTATGACGCTTTGGAACCGGTTCCCGGGCTGTATATAGTCACCGGCCGGATGTGGATTGCCACCAACCCCGAAACCAAAATGTTTATAAAGGTGCACCAGCGGGTGACCTTTGTTTATCAGCGGATGGAAGAGGAGTTCCGATGCGTCCACATCCACTGCTCCAACCCCTATCAGGAGCTGGTGGGGGACGAGCTTTTCCCCGAAAAAACAGGCAGGCAGTCCTACCATTTTGTCCAGGAACGCCTGACGGAATTGGAACAGCAGGCTCTCCAGCAGAATCGGCAGTTGGAGGTTGTCATGTCCTCCATTGCAGGGGGGCTGAAAATCAGCAATGACGATGACGCCTATTCCTATGCTTTTGTCAGCAAAGAGGCGGCTGCCCTGTTCGGCTACACAGTGGAGGAATTTTTGACCGTTACCGGCGGCACTGCCGTGGGCGCCGTCTATCCCCCTGATCTGAAGCGCGCCCTCGCTGATTGCGCCGAAGCCTTCCGGGACGGCGGCCTCTCCTACTCCACCCGGTACCGGGTGCGCTGCAAGGACGGTTCTTTAAAATGGATCATAGACAGCGGCAAAAAAGCCCAAGATGCAGAGGGCCATTGGATGGTCAACAGCCTATACCTGGATGTGACCCAGTCGGAGGAGGATTCACAGCGCATCCGGGAACAATCCCAGCTCTTGACCAGCATCTACGACACCGTCCCCTGCGGGATTATCCGGTTCATCCGCCGTGCCGGCGGAGAGTTTGAACTGATCTCCCTCAATCAGGCGGCCCTCTCCCTTTTGGGGTATAAGAGCATGGAGGAGGGCCTGCGGGATTGGCATGGCGGTTTACTGGGTTCTGTTCTAGAAGAGGACCAGGAGATGCTGCGGCAGACCTATTTTCAGCTGCACCGGGTCGGGGACAGGCAGGACCGGGAATACCGTGTCCGGTGGGGCGACGGCTCGCTCCACTGGCTGGAGGGCACCAATATGGTGGTCGGATCTACCGAAGACGGGGATTCCATCATCCAGCGGACACTGATCGACATCACCCAGCGCAAAATCCTACAACAGCAGCTGAACCAGGAACAGGAGATGTACCGGGTGGCCATGGAGTCCAGCGCCGACACCATGTTTGAATACCTGACCGATTCCGATACCTTCATCAGTTATGAACCTCGCCCCAGACAAGGGGTGAAGCGCCGGGAGCTCTCCGGGTATTCCAAGCTTCTTTCCGACAAATCCTTTATCCACCCAGAAGATGCCCCCGCCGCCATGGACAATATCTGCAACGGCTGTGGGGAATCCTTTGAAATGCGGGTAGTCACGCCAGACAGCGCCCCCGGCTACTATCAGTGGCACCGGATCAGCAGCCGGCCCATCTACCACAGCGGCCGCCTCACCCGAGTGGTGGGAACCATCCGCAACATCCATGCCATGAAGGAAACCCTGCTGGAAAACAGCACCCGCCTGCATATGAACCAATCGGCGCTCCAGGCCATCAGCGGCGTTTACCTCAGCATTTTCTATGTAAACCTAACTGAGGACCAATACTACGCTGTGCGTCTGTCCCAAGCCCGGGAGGGCCTCCCCTTCCCCCGCATTGGCAGCTTCTCCGGGGGGTTATTCCAGCGTTTGCTCGCCCTAGCCGAAGAGCAGGACCGCCCGCGGGTCGCCCAGCTTTGTGACCGGGGACGACTGCTCTCCCGATTCTCTGAGATCAGCGGGCACACCGAAGTGGAATTCCGTCAGGGCCCTTCCAGCAGTGGGGGGCACCTTGGCTTCGTCTGGAAATCCACCCAGTTTCTATGGACAACGCACAGGAAAAAAACGCTATCGTCACCCTGCGCAATGTCAGCGAGGAGAAGCAACGGGAATTGGAGCGCCAAGCCGAGGAAAAAGCCGCCAAACAGGCGTTGGAAGAAGCCTATGAAGGGGCCCGCCGGGCCAACTTGGCCAAGTCGGACTTCCTTTCCAAAATGAGCCACGATATCCGCACCCCTATGAATGCCATCCTAGGCATGGCCGCCATTGCGGAGCACCAGCTGGACGACCGGGACAGGCTGGCGGACTGCCTGGAAAAAATCCGCTCCTCCGGCAACCTCCTCCTGGGGCTGATCAACGAGGTACTGGACATGTCTAAAATTGAATCTGGCAAAATCGGCCTCAATGAAAGTGCCTTCCGCCTCAGCGACTGTCTGACCGCCGCTGTGCAGATGATCCGCCCTGACGCCGAGGGCAAAGGCCAGCAGCTCTCCCTGGCTATCTCCGTACAAAGCGATGCCGTCCGCGGGGATCCCACCCGAGTGCAGCAAATCCTCCTCAACCTGCTGTCCAACGCGGTAAAATACACCGGTGAAGGCGGCCACATCTCCTTGAAAGTGGAAGAAAAGCTCTCCGGTAAGAGCGGGGTCGGCTGCTTTGAATTCCTGGTGGAGGACGATGGGATCGGCATGTCCCAAGAGTTCCTCGGCAAGGTGTTCACCCCCTTTGAACGGGCGGAAGGCCCCCGGGTGAATGCGGTCCAGGGCACCGGCCTCGGCCTTGCCATCACCCACAACCTGGTGCAGATGATGAACGGTACCATCCGGGTGGAAAGCAAGCTGGGCGAAGGCACCCGGTTTGTGGTAACTATCTTCTTAAAACTAGCCCAGCAAGGGGCATCCGAACCGGCCAGCACCGATCCAGCGGTGGAACTTCCCCCCTTCCCAGTGGGGACAAAGCTCCTTTTGGTGGAGGACAACGATCTCAACCGGGAAATCGCCCAGGAGCTATTAGGCATGGCCGGCTTGGACACCGTCAACGCCAGCGATGGCCAGCAGGCGGTGGATCTCTTTTCCTCCAACCCGCCAGGGACCTTCGCTTTGATTTTAATGGACATCCAGATGCCGGTGATGAACGGCTATGAAGCTGCCACAGCCATCCGCCGTCTGGCGGAAACCGGACAAAGGCCTGACGCAGCCACTATCCCCATCATCGCCCTGACTGCCAACGCCTTTGCCGACGACGCCTACCGCGCCCGGCAGGCCGGTATGAACGAACATGTGGCCAAACCCTTAGAAATGGACCGCCTGTTGGGGGTGCTCCACCGCTGGATCAGCTGACCTAGCCCATTTGGCACTGCCATTCCATATTTGCACTTAAAAAGGCGGAGAGATTTCTCTCCGCCCTTTTGCGCTATTTTTAATTGTTACCAAGTCAGAGCATCCAAGCCCGCCTTTAAATCTGCGATGATATCCTCTGGGTTTTCCAAGCCCACCGACAACCGCACCAATCCCTCAGAGATGCCCACTGCTTTAAGCTCCTCTGCACTATAGGGGGAATGGGTCATGGATGCAGGGTGCTCGATGAGGGTTTCTGCGTCACCCAAGCTGACTGCCAAAGTGCACAGCTTCAAACTGTTGAGGAGTTTCGCTCCGTTGGCACGGCCGCCCTTGACCTCAAAGGAGATCATGGCACCGGGGCGGGACATCTGCTTCTTAGCGACCTCGTGGCCGGGGTGCTCCGGCAAGCCGGGGAAGTTGATGGCCTCCACCGCGGGGTGGCCTTTGAGGAACTCCACGATCTTCTTTGCAGAATCGCAGTGGCGATCCATCCGCACCTCCAATGTCTTCATGCCGCGGAGGATCAAAAACGACTCAAAGGGACCGATGACCGAGCCGGTCATATCCTTGATGCCGAACAGCTTGACCTGGGATATGTAATCGGCTTTTCCCACCACAGCGCCAGCGATGACATCTCCATGTCCATTCATGTACTTGGTGAGGGAGTGGACCACCACATCCGCTCCCAGTTCCAGGGGACGCTGGAGATAAGGGGTGGCAAAGGTGTTGTCACAAATCACCTTGATTTCTGGATTGTAAGCGTGTACCAGGTCGCTGACCGCCTTGATGTCGGTGATTTTCAGGTTGGGGTTGGCCGGGGTTTCCAGGTACACCACAGTGGTGTTAGGGCGCAGGGCGGCCTCGATCTCCTCCAAGCTGCTGGTGTCCACAAAGCTGACATCCACGCCATAGCGGGAGATGCCGTGGGACAGGTATGCATAGGTGCAGCCATACAGCGTGCCGTCGGAGATGATGTGATCCCCCGCCTTGCAGATGGTCCAGATGGCCGAGGTGATGGCCCCCATGCCGGAACTGGTGACCGCGGCGGCTTCCCCGTTTTCCAAAGCGGCAATCTTCTCCTCCAAAATGGTAGAGGTGGGGTTGCCCAACCGGGAGTAAATATACCCGCGCTCCTCTCCGGCAAAGCGGGCGGCACCCTGCTCACAGCTGTCGAACACGAAGGTCGAAGTTTGGTAAATAGGGGTGGTCAGTGCTCCATTGACGGTGTCCTTTTTGTTCCCGGCGTGGATGGCGCGGGTCCCGAAACCGTAGTTGCTTTTCTCCATCACAGATTCCTCCTTGCTGTCGTGGGTGATTTCCTTACAATTCCATTATAGCTTTTCAACAAAAATAGTGATAATATGTTTTTGAAATGGTTTGTTATATCCAAAAGGAATAACCAACTGGAGATTATTTCTAACAGCTATGGAAATGCACCAAGAAAAAGGGAGGGGTTCTATGACATTTCAACAACTACAATATGTCCTGGAGGTGGCCCGCTGCGGTTCCATCAACAAAGCTGCCCAGGGGCTTTTTGTCTCCCAGTCGAGCATCAGCAAATTGCTTAAGGATTTGGAGGAGGAATTGGGGGTCACCCTCTTTTGCCGGACTAACCGGGGCATCACCGTCACCGACCAGGGCAAGGAGTTCATCGGCTATGCCCGAATTTTAGTGGAGCAGAAGAGGCGGCTGGAGGGGCTTTACTCTGCCAAGGAAGAGACCCCTTCCCTGCACTTTTCCATCTCCTCCCAGCACTATCCCTTTGCAGTGGATGGGTTCCTGCGCTTTCTCGGGGACTGCAACCCTCCCCAGTATGTGCTGCACATGATAGAAACCGACATGTACCAGGTCATTGAGGACGTCTACCAAAGCCGCAGTGAAATCGGGGTGATCTTCCTTTCCAACCTCACCGAAACCTTTATCAAGAAGGTGCTCAAATCCAAAGGCCTTGTCTTTCACCAGCTGCAAAGCCTCCTCCCCCATGTGTATGTGGGGGTCCAGCACCCTTTAGCGGGACGGGAATCGGTGCGGCTGGAAGAAATTGAAACCTACCCCATTGTGGTGTTTGAGCAGGAAAGCGGGGTGGGGATGGATTTTTCAGAGGAAATCGCCCTCCTGGACCTGCGGCGCACTGGCCGGATCATCTACATCAAAGACCGCTCCACCTTCTACAATGTTGTGGAAAACACCGATGCCTTCTCCATCGGCAGCGGCATTCTGCCCCGTCGGTTCAGCAGCGACCGGGTGGTTTCTATCCCTATCGCAGGGGAGCAGGACGCCATGAAACTGGGGTGGATTGCTCATCAGGACAAGCCGGTCACCCGAGAGATGACCGCATTTCTCCACCACATGACCGAAGCCCTCAACGACGCCCTCTCCCCGTCGGAGGAGATGCGCCAGTAGAAAAACCCCCTCCACAGTTGGAGGGGGGAGTTGTTGGGCTGGGGCTGCCGCAATAAGGGAACTTCCCCCATTGTGGTCGCCGCGGCAAAACTATACAATTTGGATATTTTTTAATCCATTTTACTATTTAGATTAAAATTGATACTCTCGAGGTGGGTTCCCGGAGAAGTCAGCGAGTACGGCGCGGGCCTCTTCCAAGTAGAACACCACAAAAATTGGGTTGTCTGCGGTCTGGTACTGGCTTTTGACAATGGGGTTGCCCATACACATCTCCTTGGCCTCCCGGCTGTCTTCAAACACGGCTTTGCCGCTGAGCCGGATCCAGGCGTAAGCAGGGCTTGCCACCGATACTTCCACATAGGGGTTTTCCACAATATCCCGGTAGACATCTTTTTGGTTGTTGGTGCAGAACCACAATTTGCCGTCCAGTTCCCCGGCGAACATAAAGGGGCGGCATTTGGCCCTGCCGTCCCGGCCAACGGTTGCCAGATACTGCACTGGGTTTTCCCGCAGAAAGGCGATTGCTTCATTCATGATTTGTACCTCCTTGGAATGGGTTTGCTTGGGGCTTGCTTTTTCCCCCTGCTGCCTTTATAATAAATCCATAGAGTAATTATGTAAAGTAAGCATAATTTTGTACTGTAGGTACCAAAATGATACTATTGGATTTACAAAGGGGATGATTCCATGTCTGAAAGAACTGCCACCCAGTTGCCCGCCTGCCCAGTAGAGACCACACTATCCCTGATCAGCGACAAGTGGAAGGTCCTGATCCTGCGGGACCTCCTGCCCGGGACCAAACGGTTCGGGGAGCTGAAAAAATCCATTGGCCACGTCTCTCAAAAAGTGTTGACTGCCCAGCTGCGGGAGATGGAGGCAAGCGGCCTCCTCACACGGACAGTCTATGCCGAGGTTCCACCCCGGGTGGAGTACACCTTGACCGATTTGGGGTATAGTCTCAAACCCATTCTGGACGCCATGTGGGACTGGGGGGAAGGATACCAGGAAAAGTGCCGCCAATAGCCCTCTTCCGTTTGACAATTTCCCCCTACGACAGTACAATGGATATCGTAGTGGCCCAAAAGGGGATAAGCTGCGTTTCATGCCGCTTTCGCCGGTGGGGCCTCCCCATTTTTCCGAATAGAATTGGGGGAAATCGCCCATGCTGGTCTGAGAATGGATGGATATGGAGGTTGGCTGTATGAACCAAAAGCGGATTTTAATGATAATTGGCTCCCTGCGGAAGGAATCGTTCCAGCGGCAGTTGGCCCAATTGGCCCAGGAAATGCTGGGGGAACGGGCTGAGGTCGCGTTTCTCGATTACACGCAGGTTCCCTTTTTTAATCAGGATATGGAATTCCCTGTGCCGCTGCCGGTGGCGCAGGTCCGGGAGGCAGTCTCCCGGGCGGATGGGGTATGGCTCTTTGTCCCTGAATACAACCACAGCCTCCCCGGTGTTCTGAAAAACCTGCTGGATTGGCTCTCCCGTCCCAATCAGCCTGGGGAAGCAACCTGCCTCTTTGGCAAACCAGTCACCTTTTCCGGGGCTGGCGGAGCTGCGGGTACCGCCTGCGTCCAGGACCATTTGATGATGCTTCTCTCTGTCCTGGGCATGAAGATGATGGCAGTCCCCCGCACCGGGATCCCCCTGTCTCCCGAGGCGTTCAAAAGCAACTGCCTTTCCCTCACCGAGAGCCAGGAAGGACGCCTGCGCAAACAGGCGGAGGCATTTCTCACCTTCTTAGATTAACAAATCTCCCCATCTGCATATACAGATGGGGAGATTCTTTTTCCAATTGCGTTCCGAAGGCCTTATCCCCGGTGGAGGCCGGTTTGGGCTGGGCCATCGATCCGGTTGCCCTTGTAGTCAAACCGGGAACCATGGCAGGGGCAATCCCAGCTTTTTTCATCGGGATTCCACTCCAGCTGGCATCCAAGATGAGGGCAGCGGGTGGACACCAGGAAGACCTCCCCTGCCTCATCCCGGTAAGCACCCACCTTCTCTTCCCCCCACTCCACGATGCCGCCGTGGCCAGGCTGCAAATCCTTGAGCAGAGCCCGCGGCGGTTCCAGAAGCTGGCTGCCCAGGCCTTTGACCGCTTGGAGGCCGTTTTCCAAAAAGGTTTTAGCCGAGGCGCCTGGGGTGAACCGCTGGGGGGAAAAAACCTCCCAATCCGGGTTTTCCCGGCCTAGAATCCGGTCGGAAATCAGTTGGGCCGCCACCATGGAATGGGTCATTCCCCATTTTCCAAACCCGGTGGCCACATACCAATTGGGGGTGGATTCGGCAAACTGCCCAATATAGGGAACCCCATCCAGGGTCATGCAGTCCTGGGCGGACCAGCGGGCTGCCTCCCGGCTCTGCGGCCAGAATTCTTTTGCCGCATCGGCGAGGGAGCGGTATTTCCCCCCGGATCGGTTGTCCCCCGTGCGGTGGTTGCCGCCGCCCAGGAGGAGATATTCCCCTGCGTTGCGCATGGACCAGCCTCCCTCTTCATCGACGCCATAATAGACGCCATCCAGCTTTTGGGCACCTTCCAGGGCGATCACATAACTGCGCTCCTGGTGCATCCGGGCAAAGTACATCCCCGGCAGGTTGAGGAACGGGTAATGGGTGGCAAAGACAATCTCCTCCGCAGTGACCCGCCCTCCTGGAGTGACCAAGGCATCCCCCTCCACTGAGAGGACCGGTGTTTCCTCATACACCGTCAGCTTCGGCAGAATCCCCTGGAGAAATTCCAGGGGATGGAACTGGGACTGATTTTCAAACCGGACTGCCCCCGCCACCGGAAAAGGAAGGGTGGTATCCATGGTGAAGGCTGCATCAAAGCCTAAAGATTTGGCAGCGTCTGCCTCCCGGCGCAGAGGCTCTTCCTCCAACCGGGAATACAGGTAGGCGGGAAGCTCCTCCATCCAGCAGGAAATCCCCAAATCCCCGGCGATCTGGCGGTATTGCTCAATGGCCCGTTGGTTGGCGTGGGCATATTGCTGGGCCTTTTCCCGGCCTAGGGTATCCAGCAGTTTGTGGTAGATCATGCCGTGCTGGGCGGTGATTTTGGCCGTGGTGTTGCCAGTCTGGCCGCCTGCCACCCGGTCCGCCTCCAGCACCACTGCCTCCACCCCATTGCGCTCGAGGAAAAGTGCAGTCAGCAGCCCCGCCATGCCCCCGCCTACAATGGCGCATTGCACTTGTAAATCTTGTCCCAGCACCCGTTGGCGGGGCAGTTCCACCGTCTTTTTCCATAAGGATTCCATATGTTTTCACCTCCTCTTTAGGATGGGCAAAAACCGTGGAATTACCCCTTCAAAGGGTGAAATCCCGGCGATTTTTTCCTGGGCAGAGGAGATAAAATTTATTTCAAAAAGTGATAGATCTTGGTTCCATTTTGTCCGCATTCTGATTGGGTAATACCCCGCCTTTTCCCTTTGAGACAAACCGTTTATCTAGGGGATTCTGTTTTTGCAAGCCGTTTCTTGCCTCAGCGCGGCCCCTCTTTGCCATCAGTGAGCTTCCAAAAAGTGGATATCACAGCAGCCATACATTTTTTCCTGTATATCAATGTTTTACACAAAAATTCGCTCTTTTCTCCAAAAACCTCTCATTTTATCTCTGCCAGGCCAGGGGATTCTCCAAACTTTTGACAAATACTTGACAAATTTCTCCTTTTCGTTCTATACTGGGGCTACAACAAAACACCTCTTCGCCACTGGCAGATAAGTGGACAAAACCACAGGGCGGCGCAGGGGATTGGGTTTACGCCGGCTGCCTGGGCAACATGGATGGATACACCATCTGTGTTGCCCTTTTTGTTTTGTCCGGTTGGCAGCCGGGGCACCTGTCAAAAGAAAGGGGAGCATCACCATGGAATTTGCAGCTTGGAAGGGATTCAAAGGCGGGCACTGGCAGCAGGAGATCGACCTGCGGGATTTTATCCAACAGAACTACACCCCCTATCTGGGGGATGAAGGCTTCCTCACCCCTGCCACAGATCGGACAAAAAGCCTGATGCACAAACTGGAGGGCCTGTTCCGGCTGGAGCAGGAGTTCGGCGGGGGGCTGGATGTGGACACCCAGACAGTCTCCTCCCTCACCGCCTACAAGCCCGGCTACCTGGACAAGGAGAAAGAGATCATTGTGGGCATTCAGACCGACCGGCCCCTCAAGCGGGGGGTCAACCCCTTCGGCGGCCTTCGCATGACCCGGGAAGCCTGTGAGGCTTACGGCTATCAGCTCTCCCAGAAGGTGGAAGATGAATTCCAGTACCGCACCACCCACAACGACGGGGTGTTCCGGGTGTACTCCGACGAGACCAAAGCCGCCCGCCACTGCGGCATCATCACCGGACTGCCCGATGCCTACGGCCGGGGCCGGATCATCGGGGATTACCGCCGGGTGGCCCTTTACGGCATCGACGCTTTGATGGAGGAGAAGCGCCGGGACAAGCGGCAACTTTCTTTGGAGGTCATGGACACCGACACCATCCGCCTTTCGGAGGAGCTATACCAACAGATCAACTTCTTGGGCAAGCTCAAAGAGATGGCCGCACTCTACGGCTATGACATCTCCCTGCCTGCCCAGAACGCCCGGGAAGCTGTCCAGTGGACCTATTTCGGATACCTGGGAGCCATTAAAGAGCAGAACGGCGCCGCTATGAGCCTTGGCCGGGTCTCCACCTTCCTGGACATCTATTTTGAACGGGATCTGGCTGCCGGCACCCTCACGGAGGAAGAGGCCCAGGAGATCATGGACGACTTTGTCATGAAGCTGCGGATGGCTCGCCACCTGCGTACTCCTGCCTACAACGAACTGTTTGGCGGCGACCCCATGTGGATCACCGAATCCCTGGGCGGCATGGGGGAGGACGGCCGGACCCTGGTCACCAAAAACTCCTACCGGATGCTCCACACCCTATACAACCTTGGCTCCGCCCCCGAACCCAACTTGACCATTTTGTGGAGCGAGGCCCTGCCCGAATCCTTTAAACGGTACTGCGCCAAGGTCTCCTGCGACACCGACTCCATCCAGTATGAAAACGACGACCTGATGCGCCCCATCTACGGGGACGATTACGGCATCGCCTGCTGCGTCTCGGCCATGCGGCTGGGCAAGGAGATGCAGTTCTTCGGGGCCCGGGCCAACCTGGCAAAGCTGCTGCTCATGAGCCTCAACGGCGGCAAGGATGAGCGGTACGGCATCCAGGTGGGACCGGAGGGGCCGGTTTACGAGGAGGAGATCCTAGACTATGACAAGGTCCTGGCCCGGATGGCCCCCTATCGGGACTGGCTGGCCCGTCTCTATGTCAACACCATGAACGTCATCCACTACATGCACGACAAATACGCCTATGAAAAGACCCAAATGGCCCTCCACGACACCCAGGTCCACCGCAACATGGCCTTTGGCATCGCGGGGATGAGCGTGCTGGCTGACTCCCTCTCCGCCATCAAATACGCCAAAGTGCGGGCCATCCGCGGGGAAAACGGGCTGATCACCGACTTTGCGGTGGAAGGCGATTATCCCGCCTTTGGCAACGACGACGACCGGGTGGACTCCATCGCCTGCCAGCAGGTGGAGGCGTTCTACAACGCCCTAAAACAGAACCCCACCTACCGGGATGCCACCCACACCCTATCCATCCTGACCATCACCTCCAACGTGGTGTACGGCAAAAAAACCGGCTCCACCCCCGATGGCCGCAAGGCTGGAGAGCCCTTTGCCCCCGGCGCCAACCCCATGCACAACCGGGAGAAAAACGGCGCCCTGGCCTCCCTCAACTCGGTGGCTAAACTGGATTACAACCTCTGTCGGGACGGCATCTCCAACACCTTCTCCATCGTCCCCGACGCCCTGGGCAAAACCGAGGAGGAGCGCTGCCGCAACCTCTGCGACCTTCTGGACGGCTACTTCGCCCAAAAGGCCCACCACATCAACGTCAACGTCCTGAACCGGGAGACATTGGTGGACGCCTACCACCACCCGGAGAACTACCCCAACCTGACCATCCGGGTGTCGGGGTACGCGGTCCACTTCCACAAGCTGACCCGGGAACAGCAGCGGGAGGTCATCGCCCGCACATTCCACCAAGCCATGTAGAAACGGGGGAAAACCATGGAAAACACCGGAAGAATCCACTCCTTCCAGTCCCTGGGGGCGGTAGACGGCCCTGGCCTTCGCTATGTGGTCTTTTTGCAGGGCTGTCCCCTGCGCTGCCAGTACTGCCACAACCCCGACACCTGGGATCCCGCCGGCGGCACCCCCTATACCCCCACCCAGGTGGCAGAGCAGATCGCCCGGTACCGGCCCTACCTCAAGCGTGGCGGGGTGACGGTCAGCGGGGGGGAACCCCTTGCCCAGCCGGAATTTGTAGCGGAACTGTTCCGCCTACTTCACAGCATGGGCCTCCACACCGCTCTGGACACCAGCGGCGCAGGCAACCTGCAAAAGGCACGGGAGGTACTGCTCCACACCGATTTGGTCCTCTGCGACATCAAATTTCTCTCAGAGGAGGCATACCGTCAGCGGTGCCATGGCAGCTACCAACATACCCTTGATTTCTTGAACCTGGTCCAGGAGATGGAGATCCCCCTCTGGGTGCGCCACGTGGTGGTGCCCGGCCTCACCGATTCCCCAGAGCACATCCGGGAGCTGGCCGCCAAGGCCGGAGAATACCCCAACCTGGAAAAGCTGGAGCTTCTCCCCTTTCGCAAGCTCTGCCTGACCAAGTACCAGGAGCTGGGCATTCCCTTCCCTTTGGCGGATGTCCCCGAAATGTCCCCTCAAGGAATGGGGCCTCTCTTGGCCATTGCAGAAAGCTGCGGCAAGTGCCGATCCATTCCCCTGTAACCCCTTTTTCTGTGTCAAAACCCGGGCGGAGAACCTAAATTTCCTCGCCCGGGTTTCTTTATTCGGGACAATCCGGCAAAATTCTGCAAAAAGCCCTGCAAAATCCCTCTAGATTTTGGCAGTTCGCCCTGCTCCCTTTGCTTCAAAGTGTGCTATAATAGATACAATTCTACTCTATATGATTTTCCATCCAGATAGATCCCCACATCAGATGCAAAGGAGCGTAACTTATGGCGTTTTATTTTGAAGAGCCCTCCCACACCTTTAGCGAGTATCTGTTGGTGCCCGGCTATTCCTCCGCCGCGTGCATCCCTGCCAATGTCAGCCTGAAAACCCCACTAGTCAAGTTCAAAAAGGGGGAGGAACCCGCCATCTCCATCAACATCCCCATGGTGTCCGCCATCATGCAGTCGGTCTCCGACGACAGAATGGCCGTCGCCTTGGCCCGGGAAGGCGGCATGTCCTTTATCTACGGCTCCCAGTCCATTGAAAGCGAAGCCGCTATGGTGGCCCGGGCCAAGTCCTACAAGGCCGGGTTTGTGGTCAGCGACTCCAACATCAAGCCCGACCAGACCCTGGCCGATGTGCTGGAACTTCTGCAGAAGACCGGCCACTCCACCATGGCCGTCACCGAGGACGGCACCGCCACCGGCAAACTGCTGGGCATTGTCACCAGCCGGGATTACCGGGTCAGCCGGATGGACACCTCCACCAAGGTCAGCGAGTTTATGACTGGGATGGACCACCTGGTCTATGCCGGCCCCGCCACCACCTTGAAGGAAGCCAACGACATCATCTGGGACCACAAGCTCAACAGCCTGCCCATCGTGGACGACAACGGCCACCTGATGTATATGGTCTTCCGCAAGGACTATGACTCCCACAAGGAGAACCCTTTGGAACTGCTGGACAGCCACAAGCGCTACATGGTGGGCGCGGGCATCAACACCCGCGACTATGAGGAGCGGGTCCCCGCCCTGGTGGAAGCCGGCGCTGACGTGTTGTGCATCGACTCCTCCGAGGGTTTCTCCGAATGGCAGAAACGCACCTTGGACTTTATCCGCGGCAAATACGGCGACACCGTCAAGGTGGGTGCAGGCAATGTGGTGGACCGGGAAGGGTTCCGCTTCCTTGCCGAAGCCGGGGCTGACTTCATCAAGGTCGGCATCGGCGGCGGCTCCATCTGCATCACCCGGGAACAGAAGGGCATCGGCCGCGGACAGGCCACCGCCCTCATCGACGTGGCCAAGGCCCGGGATGAGTATTTTGAAGAGACCGGCGTCTACGTTCCCATCTGCTCCGACGGCGGCATCGTCTACGACTATCACATGACCCTAGCCCTTGCCATGGGCGCAGACTTCCTGATGCTGGGCCGCTACTTCGCCCGGTTTGACGAGAGCCCCACTGAGAAGGTCAACATCAACGGCAGCATTATGAAGGAGTATTGGGGCGAGGGCTCTGCCCGTGCCCGCAACTGGCAGCGGTACGACATGGGCGGCGCGGCCAAGCTTTCCTTTGTGGAGGGTGTGGACTCCTATGTACCCTACGCCGGCAGCCTGCGGGACAATGTGGCCATTAGCTTGAGCAAGGTCCGTTCCACCATGTGCAATTGCGGCGCCCTCACCATCCCCGAGCTGCAGCAGAACGCCAAGCTCACCTTGGTTTCCGCTACCAGCATTGTGGAAGGCGGCGCCCACGACGTGGTGCTCAAGGACAACGACCGCTCCAACTTCCCCAAATAACCAAAGTTCCCATCTGAATGAAAAGCCCCCGGCTTTAAGCCGGGGGCTTTTGTTATGGAACGCGTCATTTATTTCTCTTCCTGGGGCGGCACGGTTTTTAGCTGGAACCAGAATGTGCTGCCGCCCGGCGTGGATTCCACCCCATATCTCCCGCCGTGGAGTTCCAGTACCGATTTGACGATGGAGAGGCCCAATCCAGTTCCGGTCACTGCCCGCTTGTGGGTTTTATCCACCTTGTAGTACCGGTCCCAGATATAAGGCAGGTTCTCCGGGGAGACCCCTTCACCGGTGTCCCGCACCCGAACGGTGACCCACTCCCCCGCTACCGATTGTTCCACATAGATTTTTTTATCTTCACCGGTGTAGTTGATGGCATTGGTCAGCAGGTTGTAAAACACCTGGTGAATCCGGGTTTGATCCGCATGGACCCACACCGGCTGGTCATAAGAAAACTCCAGGGAATAGCCATCTTTGCGGAGCAGCTCGTTCATCCGCAGCACCGCCCCCGATAGGGAATCGGTCAGGTTATAATCGGTTAAGTTGACGCTCTGCATCCCCGACTGGAGCTTGGAGAGGTCGAGGACATCATTGACCAAAGTAGAAAGCCGCTGGGCTTCATCAATGATGATTTGGGCGTTTTCTGGGGTATTTTCATCGGGCAGATCCCGCATCACCTCGGCGTAGCCGCTGATCAGGGTCAGCGGGGTGCGCAAATCATGGGAGATGTTGGCGATCAGCTCCTGCCGAAGCCCGTCCACTTTGGAAAGCTCCTGGGCCGCATAGTTGAGGGTGGTGGAGAGCTCGTTGATCTCCCGGTAGCCGCTGCCGGAAAAGTGGACGTCATAATCCCCTGTGGCCAATTCCTTGGCCGAGCGGTTGATAGCCTCAATGGGGCTGGACACCCATTTGGAGATCACCAGGGCCAAGAGGGTGGCAAACAGCAGCATAAACCCGGCGATGTAATAAAACTGAGTTCGCAGGGTGGCTACGGTGGCATCCACTGGCGATACCAAGGCATTGATCATAATAAATACCGATTCCCCATTCTGATCCTCCATGACCTTGGAAAAGATGATGGTCTGCTGGGGGGAGTGTTCCACCTTGGGGAACGGCCCTTTGAACTTCCCAGTGTCAAAATTTGGGAGGCGGAAGCTGTCATAGTTGTAATACCCCAACAGCTCTCCGCCGCTTTCCAGGGTTTTTTGGAAAAGCCCAAACCGTTCCTCGTTGGGCATCCGGTGGATGAGGCAACCTCGCAGCGCGTCGGAGGAGACCCTTTTCTCCCCATTCTGCCATCGGATGTCCACACAGACCTCGTTGCCGAAGGAAATCTGCTCTACCAATTCCTGGAGATGCTCATTGTCTATGTTCTGCACAATGGAGTTGGCGCTCTTTTTCACCGTGCTGATTTTGATGTGTTTGTAAAAGCTGTCCAGAAAGACCACCTGGAACAGCCAGAGCAGCACCAGCAAGATGGTGCAGAAGCTGATGAGCACTGCAAAGATCTTCCATTTGATGCTGGTGTTGTCAAACCGCTTTTTGATTGCCGCAATACCCATACCCGTCCCCTTCTCTATCAGCCTTCAAACCGGTACCCCACACCCCGCAGAGTGACAATCCGGTCGCTGTAATTGCCCAGGCTTTTGCGCAGAAGCTTGATGTGGGTGTCCAAGGTGCGGGCATCGCCGTAGAAGTCATACCCCCACACCTCGCAGATCAGCTTCTCCCGGGTCAAGGCAATGCCCCGGTTTTTCACCAGGTAGAAAATCAGGTCGTATTCCTTGGGGGACATCTCCACATTTTCCCCATCAATCAACACCTTGCGGGCGGTGAAATCCACCAGCAGGCCGCCGGTTTTATAGACCTCATGGCGGTCTTGATCCCCACCGCGGCCGGATCGCTTCATGATGGCATCCACCCGCATCATCAGCTCCTTGGGGGAAAAGGGTTTGACCACATAGTCGTCCACCCCCAGCTCAAAGCCGTGGATTTTGTCGTATTCCTCCCCCCGGGCGGAGAGCATGATCACCGGGGTGGAGGCGGTCTTGCGGATCTCCTTGACGGCAGAGAAACCGTCCAGTTCCGGCATCATAATATCCATAATGATCAAGTCAAAAGCCTTTTTCCGGCAAAGTTCCACCGCTTCTAGGCCATTGGACGCCTCAAATACGGTATGCCCTTCAAACTGGGCGTATTTTTGAATCAGAGTGCGGATGCGTTCCTCGTCATCCACCACCAAAATCTGGTACATAATCCATCACCTTTCCTCGGGCAATTGTTAGCGGTTTTCACAGTCACCCTTAGTATAATACAAAAAGGATAAATTGAAAATGTGTTTTTTAGATGAATACAGATTGACCGCTGTTCGAAAACAAATCGGCTCTTTCCGGAAACAGGAAACCTCTTTGCCATCGGTTAGGCTCTAAATTGGGAAATCGATGGGAAATTGTCTAATATTTACATATAAATGCTGGTAAAAACTGTTTTAGTTGACATTTTGGGCAATTAGTGATATCGTTTAGACAGTTAACATTCCGGTCATAACCGATTCACATTTGCAACGCGCCAAGCGGAATACAGCAGGAGGTCATTTGTTTATGCATTACGATTTCGAAACGCTGGTCAACCGAACCGGTACTGGTTCCTCCAAGTGGGAGGGGATGAAAAAACACAACCCCAATATTGAGCGGGACATCGTCCCCCTGTCGGTGGCGGACATGGAGCTGAAAAACGCGCCGGAAATCATCGAGGGGCTTCAGGATTACCTGGGCGATGCCATCCTGGGCTATACCACCGAGACCGAAGGATATCTGGCTTCGGTGACCTCTTGGATGGAACGCCGTCACAACTGGAAGGTGGATCCCCAGTGGATTGTCACCGCTCCCGGCGTGGTGCCGGCCCTGGGCTACGCGGTCCAGGCGTTCACCAAACCCGGCGATGGGGTCATCATCAACCGCCCCGTCTACTACCCCTTCAGCATGGTAGTGGGGATGACCGGCCGCAAGGTGGTCAACAACCCGCTAATCCACGACGAGGAAAAGCGCAGCTATACCTTTGACCTAGAAGACCTGCGCCAAAAGGCCGCAGACCCCGCCAACACCCTGATGATCCTTTGCAGCCCCCACAACCCGGTGGGCCGGGTCTGGACCCGGGAGGAACTGACCGAGGTGGGCCGCATCTGCCAGGAGAACAATGTCATCCTGGTGGTGGATGAAATCCATCAGGATTTTGTGATGCCTGGCCACAAACACACCGTTTTGGCCTCCATCTGCCCCGAGTTTGCCCAGAACACCATCACCTGCACTGCCCCCAGCAAAACCTTTAACCTGGCCGGCATGCAGACCTCCAACATCATCATCCCCAACGCTGAATTGCGGGAAAAATTTGCTTCTGCCCGCCTGGCCAACGCGGTGATGTCCCTGAACATCCTGGGCTACAAAGCCTGCGAAATCGCCTACAATAAATGTGAAAACTGGTTGGACCAGCTGCTCTCCCTCATCCACCTCAACGCCAAAACAGTGGAGGCCTTTGTGGAGAAGAAGCTGCCTCAACTCAAGGTGTATCCCCTGGAAGGCACCTATCTTCTTTGGGTGGATTGCCGCGGCTTGGGCATGTACGGCAAGGACCTGGAAAACTTTATGAAGGATGAAGCCAAGCTCTTCCTGGATGAAGGTATCCTCTTTGGCGAGGAAGGGGACGGCTTTGAGCGGATCAACCTGGCCTGCCCCACCAAAGTATTGGTGGAAGCCCTGGAGCGGCTGAAAGCCGCTGTGGACGCCCTCAACGCCCGGGGTGGATTCCAAAGCAAAAAGCGCAAAGCCGGCGACAAGATGCCCGACTTTGTGGTAGACACCCCCTTCCGCTCCGGCGTCTCCCTCCGGAAGCTGACCGGCGGCCGCCCCACCGCCATCCTCTTTTTGCGGTACTATGGCTGCACCCTGTGCCAGTATGACATCCATCAGCTGAAGGTGCAGTATGAGAAGATCGCCTCTCAGGGGGCAAAAGCCCTGGTAGTGCTCCAATCCGACCCTGCGGGGATGGCTCAGCAGCTCCAGCCGGGGGATCTGCCCTTCGAAATCGTCTGTGATCCACAGCAAAAGCTGTATGGGGAACTGGACATCCGCCCCGCCAAGGATAAGATGGAACTGGCCGGCGGCGACGCCCTGGACAAGATCGCCAAGGTCAAGGAGGAAGGATTCCAGCACGGCGCCTATGAGGGGGAAGAATTGCAGCTTCCCGCCTGCTTTGTGGTGGACGGGAACCTGACCATCACCTATGCCCACTATGGCAAAAATGCGGCTGACATCCCCACCGTGGAAGAACTGGCCCAGCTGGTAAAAGAATAATCGAATCCGTTTGCATCCGGTAGAAATTTCCATGGCCCAGCGAACGGGACTGGGAAATAAAATACATACCGTCGGCGGGAGGGCTAAGTTAGCCCTCCCGCTTTTTGCGCCCCCAGCCGGAGGGAACCCGTTTTATCCCTATGGATCGCCTCTCTATTTACAATACAATTCGTAATAATTTTCACAAATTATCCTATTTATACTTATGAATTCCACCGTTATAGAAAA
>ERZ791611.941-NODE-941-length-22782-cov-4.369032_pt1 | contig 22782 bp, 17 predicted proteins | sample MGYA00510275_ERZ791611 | MGnify/ENA primary metagenome ERZ791611 (study PRJEB30046, sample SAMN00791912) | human gut metagenome | study: EMG produced TPA metagenomics assembly of the A metagenome-wide association study of gut microbiota in type 2...
GAATATCATTGCGTTTTATCTTTTTGAAACCGGGAATGCGATAAATCTCTGTTTGTTCGTTTCTCATGGAGGCAAACAGGTTGAATATGCGAGGTCCAATGGTTGGTTTCCAGACAAGTATATTGTCTCCTGTAATTAATCCCGGCTCCATCGAATCGCTGGGGATTTTGAATGAGGCAAATATGAATACCTGCACAACAAACCACAAGACAACTGTCATGCATAGCCAGAAGACAATGTCGATGACTTTATTGATCAGTTTATGGGGATGCTTTTTCATATGGTGACTAATATTTTATACTGTCGTTTTCAATATAAAATACCCTTTGATTCAGTATTCTTTCCGGAACAGTAAACCATAATAGAGCATTTTTCGGTATTTGATTGTACGTCTGTGTTGTATCTGTCGAACTCATCTCTTCTAAAGAGATAAACCCATTTTTGTCTGCGTCCCAGTAATGTAACGTATGTTTTTGATTTAATTTATTTTTACGTTTGTTGAACGTGAAGGATTGACTTAATTCTTTTTGAGGAATTAATTTATGAATGTCGCCATCTTTTTTTAAGATGAAAGGAGCGGTAATATAATGTAAAGACTGTGTGTTTGAGGCTTCGGCAATAATAAAGATATTATTGCCTACAATATCTTTAAATCTGCATGTAGAACCTTTTCGGTTACCTATGGCAAGTGGTTTCCAATCATAATCATTGTATGTACAGAGGTAAATCTGTTTTATGGAAGAAGATACAGGTTTGTCTGCCTCAATACAAATATCCAGAACCTGATATCCTTCCTCCTTTGTCACATCTCTTAATAGTGGATTTTTCAGATTAGTGATATAACCGTCGTCTTTAATATCGGTTTCCTTAAATTCGGGATCAAATAACAACCGATATACCTTGGCGGGTTTCAGATAGCTGGTAGTTTCAAGTTTTTCTCTATATGTGTCAGGTTGACCGTAGACTGGGCTGAAATTATAAAACTTTCCATCATGCAATACAACACCCCAACTATGCGCTAAATCCATTTTGGTCCAGGTGGTAAGTTGTACGGCAACAGGAATGCCTACAGCACGCATTAATAATGTGGCCAAGTTACACAAATCTTCACAACTGCCTCTGCCGGAGTGATATGTGCTTTCGACGGTAGGATAGAGAGGAGAACCTGTATCTTTGTAAACCAACTCTTTCATTAATTGTGAATTGATTATTTTGCAGGCATCAATGGCATTGTTAACTTTTCCCGAATCAATCAGAGGTAAATATTTTTCCATGAATTCCCGACGCATGTTGGAAACGGGTTCTACTTGGGTCCTGTAAGGGAGGATATACCGGCAAAAATCCTCGAAAGGAATATCTTTTGCCCATGGCTTTTGCCGGACCTGAAAGGCCAGATCGATATTACGGATCAGAAAATCGCTTTTAAGTGTTTTACTGTCATATATATTATCTCCCTGGATATTGTATCCTCTACTCTGTAGCGAATCACAATGTCTTTTTACAGCTTCCTTATTCGGAAAGCAAGCAATATCCGGTATATATTGTTTGCCTTCCGGTGATATGAAATATTCGACTCTGGAAAAATGCAGCGGCATATTTGTGATTAGATATTCTGCTGCTTTCAATTTCAGAGAATCATTTTTGTAATGTTCGAAAACTTTTTCCAATTCTATTCTGTTCTCTCCGGCAAAGGAAAGCGCCTGTTCCAAGCTGATTTTCTTTTGATGAGGCGTAGAACAAGAGATAAGGATACACAAAACAAAGAAAGGAATATAAGTTTTCATGATCATTCAATTTATAGTTCATTATTAACGTTCGACCAGTACGATTACAGGTTTGTTGTCGTTTTTTGTAAACTCGAGATCAATTAAGAACTTCCCATCGGTAGAGATGAAAGAAGGAGTGAAAATACTGTTATCTGTCAAATCAAATTGACTTTCCGGATATGTTATTTTCTGATAATAAGCTTTTCCGTTTTTTTTATTGAAACTGAAGGTATAGGGCTTGATATTTTTGTTATAGGGAACCATGTAAATAATATCATCTTTTTCTCCAATAGCAGAAAGCGCTATTTTGTTATCAAACATATCAAAGTTCTTTTGAGTAAACATACCCGGTGTAAGGGTATAACGATGTTCTTCTGTAGCTTTATTTTTACCCAAATTAATTATAGCATACGGATGTAATGAATAATCCGGTTTAATTTGAAAAATTGTATCGTTAAAAAGTTCTTTGAAGGCTGAAACATTACCGTCAAAAGTTCTCATCTCTGAAGTGAGTGTAATGACTGTATTTCCGTCTGCCCGTTCAAATTTTGAATAGGTTGGTATTAGATTTAATACAGTTGCATCGCGGAAAATAGCTAATCTGTTTTTATTTTCTCCGGTCCGGTTGGGAATATGCCCTAAAAAGACATCTGTATTCAGAACCGGGTATAAATCAAGAATAGGCAGTTCGGGAGTAGAGATTTGCCCTATAAATTTACCTTGCCAGTTATATAGTTTTATTTGGTTGTTTTTATCTTTAATGAAGATTGTATCATTTCTGACTGACAAGTTTTGTAAATTCGTAAAATTTTCCGGCTTGTTTCCTTGTTGACCAATATCATATAAGTATTTGCCTTCTAAATCAAAGACAGAGGCTTTTTGAGCGTGTACGATCAGTAGCTTGTCATTTTTCTGTATAATTTTGGATATACCTTTAACGGCTGGTAACTTTTCTGTTTCTAATGGAACAAATTTGATACTCTTACTCCAATTATTTAAACTGATCGTTTCTGCCGGTCCTCTTTCAATCAAAGAGGCTAGTTCGATTTTAACCGGATTCTCGTTGACTGTTTTTGCTTGTGGTTGATTGCATGCAAGAAATAAACCACATACTACTAATAATGCGCATTTGTTCATGATTATATGATTTTTTAGTTGAATAAATTACTGATGTCGAATCGGATGATTGCGATTTCAGGCTCTTCCGTCACTGCATATAATGTTTTTTCGTCTTCTGAAACGGCAATTCTACCCACGCTTCTTTCCGACCGTAGATTTTTTAATAAATTTCCTTTGTGATCAAACACCAGAATGTTACGAGGTTTAAGTGTTTTGAGTTTTTCTCTGGTTAAGATCTCACCAAAATAACTACAGAAAATATAATTCTGGGTTATTTTTGCATCAACAAAACTTAATTTTAATTGTTTCCGATCTAATTGATCCCCTTTATAAATAGGTCTCTCTATATAATGATCCCAAAGTAATCCACAACCTCCTTTTTGTTGTTGATAATAGGCTATGTATCCTAATGCAGCCATAACAAATACAAATTTATCGTTATAGGTATCAATGTTACCTATATAAGATGTCATATTGGTGCTTTTGTGATTATTGTCAGGAACTTCTCCTAAACTATCTACAATGCTTAAATTATTATCAAGGACTATTAAAGGTTCGGATATTCCAAAAGGCACAGAACCTACAAAATAGTTGTCATTTAATATTTTTCCGGTGCTAATATGTGCATTGATACTTTTTAGTGGAATTTCTTCTGTAGCATGTAACTCCGGCGTATTAACTATGTCTTCCCAGTTGTATTTTCTAAGTTTTTTTAGCATTAAGTCATATAAAAGTATATTGTTGTTTTTATCAGTACCCCAATAGCGTGGTTGTAAAAACTCTTCAGGTGCATTCCCGAATTTACCAGTTTGTTTGATTTCTTTGCCATTTTCAATATCTACTATTTTTATGACATCTTCTCCTTTTGGCATAAGCAGAAACAATTTATTATTTATGATTTCAATGTATAAAGGATAATTCATAACAATCTCATTCGAGTAATCAATACCTTTAATGGGGGTTTCTTCTGGTAGAACTAATAACTGTGATTCCTGTTTATTGCAAGAAAGACAGAATAGTAGTAGCAATAAGATCGTATTTTTCATTGTGCAATTTTTTTTGTTAAAAGTGATAAGATGTTGCAAAAGAGTCATCTGTAATTAACATTGAGTAAACTACAGAATAAATCTTTTGCAACTCTTTATAGCTACATATATTGATTTTGTCATGTAGCTTTATAGATTCTTAGCATGCGTCAGAAGGATACATGTTATCATACTCATGAGCAGAATTGTTACCCCATTGGTCTACAACAACAGATATACATGTTGAGTTAGTGAGGTTTGCACAAGCATCATTTTGACCTTCAATTCTGGCCAATGCCTCAACATTAGCCAGTGCCAAGTCTGACAGTTCAACTTCGTTTTGACTTTGGCTGAAATTCCAGCCAGCTACAGCAGCTATCGCAGCCATAGCTATAATACCAAATAATTTTCTCATATTTGTATATATTAAATTATTTATTTTATTTCTTATTTAATCAAGCTATTTTCTATCTTTGCCTACTATTCTTCGGATTAGATAGTCGAATGACACCTGTATCATTCTATTTTGTCGGTTATATTACCTTGATACACCTCCTTTTCGGGGTCTCCGGGAGTTTGCTTGTACTATTTGCTGTCGTGCAGCAAACTCCCATTCGTTCGATCACCGAACATTCCCCTTTATCTTTACTTTGACAGGTTGATTGTTAATACTATTGTACTTGATCGTAACGACTTCATCGAAGAAACCTGTGTCTTTTGGTGTCATCTTAATTCCTACCCGAAGAGATTCTCCGGGTTTTGCAGGTCGTTTATCATAGGTGGCTGCTGTGCAGCCACAGGTGGTACTTACGTCCACTATCACAAGGGGATTGTCCCCGGTGTTTTTTATTTCTATGGCCGTCTCCTTTACTTCCGATTTGTCGAAAGTTCTGAAGTCGATTTCTGTCTTTGTTGTTTCGGCTGTTGTTTTCGGTATATTTTTGTTCGGACTGTCTTTGCCTGTGATCTGTTTCAGATACAGGTCTTTCACAGCCGTGTTATGTACCGGATTTCCTAATACAGTGACTTTATTGTCTTTATCCAACAAGAATGTCTGGAAAGTTATATTTGTCGGAAACTTGTTTAGTTTGTTTAGCTGGTCGTCTATGTCGATGCAGACAGGACGATCGAATGCGTCTCGTTTCAGGAGGTAGCGTATTTCCTTCGCATCTTTTGGATGCATGAAGAAGAGGAAGAGAACATCGCAGTTATGGATGCAGACGCTTCCAGATTCCAGGAATACCTCATAGAGGCAATCTATGAACTGGGAGAGAAAGTAAAATAGAATCATTACTGTTCACACTGCTTTGTGATCGGTAATCGCAGAATTTCATTGTAGCCTGCATCGAGGAACGTTACAACAGAATAGCAATAGCTATTGCAGAATTGTTTTTATAAAGAAATTTATTATGAAGAAATTTATTATAGAGAAACTCGTATAGAGGCAGGCAAAAAAAGGAATGGATAAATGAACTATATAGTTTTTGACTTGGAATGGAATCAGAATCCAGCGGGAAAGAAAACTCGCAACGACAAACTTCCATTCGAGATTATCGAGATCGGAGCTGTAAAAGTAAACAGCAAAAAAGAAATAACGGACAGTTTTCACAGGTTGATCAAACCACAGGTTTACAACTGGATCCATGACAGCATTCATGAGGTGATTCATGTGGATTATAAAGACCTTATGAGCGGTGTGCCGTTTGAACAGGCTGCCAGAGAATTTCTTGACTGGTGCGGAGAAGACTGGTATTTTTTTACCTGGGGAAATCAGGATGTGATGGAACTTCAGAGAAATATGAAGTTCTATGGAATACTTGACCTTCTCCCGGGACCGGTGACTTACTATGATGTGCAGAAACTGTTCAGCATCAGTTATGATGACGGTACGCGCAGATGTGCACTGGAGCATGCAATCGATGAGCTGAAAATAGAGAAGTCCCAGGGATTTCACAGAGCACTTGCGGATGCCTGGTATACCGCTGAGGTTTTAAAGAAGATAAATAACATCATAATCGTGAATCACCCGTCACTGGACGTATATCAGAATCCGAAGAAGAAAAAGGAAGAGATACACATTTCCTATCCGGATCATGATAAATACGTATCCAGAGAATTCAGCACGAGAGAGCGTGTTATGAAAGACCGCGAAGTAACAAGTACCAGATGTCCGATCTGTCATCTTCCTGCGAAGCGGAAACTTCGCTGGTTTATGAACAATCCGAAGGTTTATTACAGCGTTTCTGTATGTGAGGAACACGGATTGGTAAAAGGAAAGATCCGTATCCGGAAAACAGAAGATGAGAAATATTTTGCAGTGAAAACATTGCGTTTCACAGATACAGAAGAAGCGGAGGAACTTCGTGAAAGAAAAGAAGTCCTCCGCCTCAGGCGAAAACTAAAAAGAAGTGTTGAGAAGGAGGTCTGAAAGGATCTCCTTTTCATATTGTATTCCATATCCGACCATATGATCATTAAAATAATATTTGCTCTTGATACGTTTCGGTCCTACAGAATTATTAAGAAGCCACTGTTTCCTGACAAGCTGGCTCACATCTGTTCCTGTGGGAACTGTCACATACACATGTCTCATATAATAGAAAGAACAGAGATCTCCGCTATTTTTTAAGAGATGCTTCTCACATGGAAGAAACGTTGCCGGAACCGGATTCGTGTCTACATTCATATCTACTTTTTCAAAATTGTCAAAGCCATAGTCCAGCAGAGAGGTTGTATCCGGGAAAGCACCGTTTGTAGAATTCAGTACAACTGCGATCAGAATGGAATTGCCTCTCTTCGCATAAGTTACAAGGGTATTTCCGGCCACGTTTGTATAACCGGTCTTACCACCGAGAACTCCGTCGTAAGCGTAGGACTGACCGGACATCATTCTGTGGTGATTGAGAAGGTAACGGGTTTCTGACTGCTTGTTTGTCGGCGGAATCTCATAAGTCTGCGTAGTGACAAATTTACGAAACTCCGGATTATACCAGGCAGCTTTTGCAATCTTCATCATATCACTTGCAGTGGTGTAGTGAGTCTCATCCGGCAGGCCGTTTGGATTATTGAAATGTGTATTCTTACATCCAAGCTGTGCCGCCCTCTGATTCATCAGTTCCACAAACTTCTTAACAGAACCGCTTGTCTTTTCGGCAATGGCAAGAGCCATCTCATTGGCGGATTCCAGCATCAGCGCCATCAGCGCCTGCTCTACAGTAAAAACTTCGCCGGTTTCTGCGTAGATCGTGGAGCTTCCGGCCTCGATTCCGTAAGCCGCCTCCTGTGACATCGTGATCGTATCATTCATGTTGAGATTCTCACATGCCAGGAGTGCGGTCATGATCTTAGTGATACTGGCTGGATAGAGTCTGTCATCAGGATTCTTGGAATAAAGAACGGTATCAGTTACCGCATCCATTAATACAGCGGACTGTCCTTCAATACTTGGCCCGGCAGGCCATCCTTTGATGGAGTCAGTATCAGCAGCCTGGGAATAAGTCGCCGAGTGACCGGCTTCGGGAGTTGCGGTGGCACTCGCCTCAGCAGCATAAATAGCAGCCGGCTGAGTAACCAGCAGCCCGGCACAAAGCATTCCGGCAAGAGAACGCTTTATCATTGTATGAAATTTTCTCTTAAACATTTAAAATTACCCTTCATTAATAAATGCGCATAGAAAATTATTAACTATGCAGATTAGTTGTTCAGATATTGCTGTCCATGCGTTAATGAGAACGGAGAAAACAGTAACGCTTAGATAACTCCTGACGACGATTATATGCGATAAAAAAAGCAGCTATTTGTAGAATTGCTATGGTACAAGAGTATTTACAGCTGCGAAAAATCGACATACAGGATGATATTCAATCGGATATTCGCAATCCGCTTTCGATACTTGATTCGGTTAAAGTCCGAAAAAATGTTAATCCAATACGTTTTGCTATATTCGGACAAAATATTCTACCTTATTATATCATTAATTACAATGGCTGTGTAAAATTTATATCCTTATATATTCTCACAAAGTTATCCTGTTACTGTTCACACACCACTATTCCGCGAGGTGTTTTGGCATGAATATGCCAAAATCCCGAGACATACAAGCCAAAATTCCATTGCCGCAGGCAATCTGGAATGAATTTTGGCAACGTTACTGCGAACGGAGTGAACAGTAACGTTATCCTGAGGTTAGCATAACCTTAAATAATCCAAAAAATACTTGACACAGGGAATTTCGTGACCTTATAATGAATCCGCATAGTGTTTTAAATATAAACCACAAAAACGTTGATGGAGACAGTAATTGCAGATGAACGCAGACAGCGAGTCAGGGAGGGTGTGAGCCTGATGGCAAGTAAATGCAGTGAAAATCACTCCGGAGTTGCAGCTCTGAAGGCGATATGCAGATAGGAGCTGACGGAAATCCCCGTTAAAGGATTCATGTATCGGCAAAGATGCCCGTACAATGTAACAGGTGGTATAACGAACGTAAATAAACCTTCGTCCTTTTACATAAGGGACGATTTTTTTGTTTTATGGGATAAAGATGTGCACAAACGTCATTATCCTATAAAACAAAAATTTCAGGATTATTTTCGTTCTAAAATATGTTACTGTTCACTTCGTGCCCGGTAACAAGAATATACCAAAATAAAAACAGGAGGTAATTTACTGTGTACCAGAAAGTTGATACGAACTTAAATTTTGTAGACCGTGAAAAAAAAGTAGAAGAATTCTGGAAAGAAAACCATATCTTTGAGAAAAGTATGGAAAACAGAAAAGAAGGAGAAACCTATACTTTCTACGATGGACCGCCAACCGCCAACGGTAAACCGCACATCGGCCATGTGCTTACCCGTGTAATCAAGGATATGATTCCGAGATACCGTACAATGAAAGGCTACATGGTTCCACGTAAAGCAGGCTGGGATACCCATGGTCTTCCGGTAGAGCTGGAAGTAGAGAAGAAACTGGGACTGGATGGCAAAGAACAGATCGAAGAATACGGTATGGAGCCATTCATCAAACAGTGTAAAGAAAGTGTCTGGAAATACAAAGGAATGTGGGAGGATTTCTCCTCAACAGTTGGTTTCTGGGCTGATATGGAGCACCCATATGTAACTTACTATGACGACTATATCGAATCCGAGTGGTGGGCACTCAAAGAAATCTGGAACAAGAAGCTTCTGTACAAAGGCTTCAAGATTGTTCCTTACTGTCCAAGATGTGGTACTCCGCTTTCTGCACAGGAAGTATCCCAGGGATACAAAACTGTCAAAGAACGTTCCGCAGTTGTAAGATTCAAGGTTGTCGGCGAAGACGCATACTTCCTTGCATGGACAACAACACCATGGACACTTCCATCCAACGTTGCACTCTGCGTAAACCCGGATGAGACTTACTGCAAAGTAAAAGCAGCAGACGGATACACCTATTATATGGCAGAAGCACTTCTCGACAAAGTTCTTGGCAAATTTGCAAAAGAAGAAGGCGAGAAAGCATACGAAGTTCTGGAAACTTACAAAGGAACAGATCTCGAGTATAAAGGGTATGAGCCACTTTTTGCATGCGCAGGAGAGGCAGCAGCAAAACAGAAAAAGAAAGCTCATTTCGTAACATGTGACACATACGTTACTATGAGCGACGGTACAGGTATTGTTCATATCGCACCTGCATTTGGTGAAGACGACAGCAGAATCGGACGTAACTATGACCTTCCATTCGTACAGTTCGTAGACGGACAGGGTAACCTGACAAAAGAGACTCCATATGCTGGCGTTTTCGTAAAGAAAGCAGACCCGATGGTTCTCACAGACCTGGACAAAGAAGGCAAACTCTTCGATGCTCCGAAATTCGAGCATGAATATCCACACTGCTGGAGATGCGACACACCACTGATCTACTATGCAAGAGAATCCTGGTTCATCAAGATGACAGCAGTCAAAGATGACCTGATCAGAAACAACAACACCATCAACTGGATTCCGGAGAGCATCGGTAAAGGACGTTTCGGCGACTGGCTGGAGAACGTTCAGGATTGGGGTATCAGCCGTAACCGTTACTGGGGAACACCACTGAACATCTGGCAGTGCGAATGCGGACATATGCATTCCGTTGGAAGCCGTCAGGAATTATTTGAGATGAGCGGTGATGAGAGAGCCAAGACAGTAGAACTTCATCGTCCATACATTGATGAGATCACACTGAAGTGTCCGGAATGTGGTGGAGAAATGCACCGTGTACCGGAAGTTATCGACTGTTGGTTCGACTCAGGAGCAATGCCTTTCGCACAGCACCACTATCCATTTGAAAACAAAGAATTATTTGAGCAGCAGTTCCCTGCAAACTTTATCTCCGAGGCAGTAGACCAGACTCGTGGATGGTTCTACTCACTCCTTGCAGAATCCACACTGCTCTTCAACAAAGCACCATATAAGAACGTAATCGTTCTGGGACATGTCCAGGATGAGAACGGACAGAAGATGAGTAAGTCCAAAGGAAATGCAGTTGACCCGTTTGACGCACTGAACAAATACGGCGCAGATGCGATCCGCTGGTATTTCTACATCAACAGCGCACCATGGCTTCCAAACCGTTTCCATGGAAAAGCTGTTGTAGAAGGACAGCGTAAATTCATGAGCACACTCTGGAACACATACGCGTTCTTCGTATTATATGCAAACATCGACAACTTCGATCCAACTAAATACAATCTCGAATATGATCAGCTCCCTGTAATGGATAAATGGCTGCTCAGCAGATTAAACACAACTGTACAGGCAGTAGACAATGACCTGGCAAACTACAAGATTCCGGAAGCAGCAAGAGCACTCCAGGAATTCGTAGATGAGATGAGTAACTGGTATGTAAGAAGAAGCCGTGAACGTTTCTGGGCAAAAGGAATGGAGCAGGATAAGATCAATGCTTACATGACTCTGTACAACGCACTGGTAACAATCGCCAAGACAGCAGCTCCGATGATTCCGTTCATGACAGAAGATATGTATCAGAACCTTGTAAGAAGCGTAGACAAAGATGCTCCGGAAAGTATCCACCTCTGCGACTTCCCGACTGTAAACGAAGCATGGATCGACAAAGACCTCGAAGCAGACATGAAAGAGCTTCTCGAGATCGTAGTTCTCGGACGTGCATGCAGAAATACAGCAAACATCAAGAACCGTCAGCCGATCGGAACCATGTATGTAAAAGCTGAGAAGAAGATGGGCGAATTCTACACAGACATTATCGCAGACGAGCTGAATGTCAAAGAAGTAAAATTTGCAGATGACGTAGAATCCTTTATTTCCTACAGTTTCAAACCACAGCTTCGTACTGTAGGACCGAAATACGGCAAACTCCTCGGTGGAATCAAACAGGCTCTGACAGACATCGATGGAACAGCAGCAATGAAAGAACTCAGAGGCAATGGTGTTCTGAAACTGGATATCAACGGAAATGATGTTGAACTTACAGAAGAAGATCTTCTTATTGAAACAGCACAGACAGAGGGTTACGTATCCGAATCCGACGGCGAAACATCCGTAGTTCTCGATACAAACCTGACACCTGAACTGATCGAAGAAGGATTTGTACGTGAGATCATCAGCAAGATCCAGACCATGCGTAAAGAAGCTGGCTTCGAAGTTATGGATAAGATCAAAGTATATGCTCATGGAAACGACAAGATCCAGGAAGTCATGAAAGCACACGAAGATGAGATCAAATCTGAAGTACTTGCAGACGAAATGGTACTTGGCGAGACCGATGGTTATGTGAAAGAATGGAACATCAACAAAGAAACTGTAACCATGGGAGTAAAAAAATTGTCATAATTTTCGGCAAATATACAGATGACAGGCTGTCGAAAAAAGAGTATCATATTCTTTGACAGTCTGATTTCAAAGAAGAAATTGGAGGCAGAGCTACTTTGCCCCCAATTTCGCTGATAAAGGAACGGAAAGATTATGGCGAAATACCAGTTACTGTTTGCGGATCTTCCCTGCAATATTTTTTGCAGAGAACGAAACAGTAACGGAAACCAGATTACGGGAGGTATGAAATGACAAACGAAATGTTCAAGAAAGAGGCATTCAAGAAAAGCGTAAAAGACAACGTAAAATTCCTCTATCGAAAAACAATTGAAGAAGCTACACAGGAGCAGATTTTCCAGGCAGTAAGCTACACAGTAAAAGACGTTATCATCGATAACTGGCTTGAAACACAGAAAGCATACGACGAGCAGGATCCAAAAACTGTATACTACATGTCCATGGAATTCCTGATGGGACGTGCCCTTGGAAACAACCTGATCAACCTTTGCGCATATGGCGAAGTAAAAGAAGCCCTTGATGAACTGGGATTCGATCTCAACTGCATCGAAGATCAGGAACCGGACCCGGCACTTGGAAACGGTGGTCTGGGAAGACTTGCTGCATGCTTTCTTGATTCTCTCGCAACATTAAACTACTCTGCATATGGATGCGGAATCCGTTATCACTACGGAATGTTCAAACAGAAAATCGAAAACGGTTACCAGATTGAAGTACCGGACAACTGGTTAAAGAACGGCTACCCATTCGAACTTCGTCGTCCGGAATATGCCAAAGAAGTACACTTCGGCGGATATGTAAGAGTAGAATACGATCCTGAAAAAGGCGGAAATAAATTTATCCATGAAGGATATCAGGCAGTAAAAGCCATTCCTTATGATATGCCGATCACAGGTTATGACAACGATGTAGTAAACACACTTCGTATCTGGGATGCAGAACCGATTGTAGACTTCGAGCTGGATTCCTTTGACAAAGGTGATTACAAGAAAGCTGTAGAGCAGGAGAACCTTGCCCGCAACATCGTAGAAGTCCTTTACCCGAACGACAACCACTATGCAGGTAAAGAGCTGAGACTGAAACAGCAGTACTTCTTCGTATCTGCAAGTTTACAGGCAGCAATCGATAAATATAAGAAGAAACACAGCGACATTAAGAAATTATATGAAAAAGTAACCTTCCAGATGAACGATACACATCCAACTGTAGCAGTAGCAGAGTTAATGCGTATCCTCATGGACGAAGAAGGACTTGGCTGGGATGAAGCATGGGAAGTAACAACCAAATCCGTTGCTTACACAAACCATACCATCATGTCCGAAGCACTTGAGAAATGGCCGATCGAGCTCTTCTCCAGACTGCTTCCACGTGTATACCAGATCATCGAAGAGATTAACCGTCGTTTCATTCTCGAAATCCAGGCAAAATATCCGGGAAACTACGAGAAGATCAAAAAGATGGCAATCATTTACGATGGACAGGTTAAGATGGCTCACCTTGCAATCGCAGCAGGCTACTCTGTAAACGGTGTTGCACGCCTTCATACAGAGATCCTGAAGAATCAGGAATTAAAAGACTTCTATGAATTGATGCCACAGAAATTCAACAACAAGACCAACGGTATCACTCAGAGACGTTTCCTGCTTCACGCAAATCCACTCCTTGCGGACTGGATCACAGAGCACATCGGACCGGACTGGATCACAGACCTTCCACAGTTAAAGAAACTGGCAGTTTACGCAGATGATGACAAAGCACTCCAGGAATTCATGAACATCAAGTTCAAGAACAAAGAGCGTCTTGCAAAATACATCCTCGAGCACAACGGCGTAGAAGTAGACCCGCACTCCATCTTCGATGTACAGGTTAAGAGACTTCACGAGTACAAACGTCAGCTCCTGAACATCCTGCATGTAATCTATCTGTACAATCAGATAAAGATGCATCCGGAAATGGAATTCTATCCAAGAACATTTATCTTTGGTGCCAAAGCGTCCGCAGGTTACGCAACAGCCAAGAAGATCATCAAACTCATCAACTCCGTAGCAGATGTAGTAAACAACGACGCTTCCATCAACGGCAAGATCAAAGTTGTATTCATCGAAAACTACAGAGTATCAAACGCTGAGTGGATCTTCGCAGCAGCAGACGTATCCGAGCAGATTTCCACAGCAAGTAAAGAAGCATCCGGAACAGGTAACATGAAATTCATGCTCAACGGTGCTCCGACACTTGGAACCATGGACGGTGCTAACGTAGAGATCGTAGAAGAAGTTGGCGCAGAGAATGCATTCATCTTCGGTTTAAGCTCCGACGAAGTTATCAACTACGAAAACAACGGCGGATACGATCCAAACGTAATCTACAACACAGACGAAGAAATCCGTCAGGTACTGATGCAGCTCATCAACGGAACTTTCTCCAGCGATACAGAACTCTTCCGTGACCTGTACGATTCACTCCTCAACACAAAGAACACAGACAGAGCAGACCGCTACTTCATCCTCGCAGACTTCCGCTCCTACGCAGACGCACAGAAACGCGTAGAAGTAGCCTACAAAGACGAAAAAGGCTGGGCAAAGAAAGCACTTCTTAATACAGCATGCAGCGGTAAGTTTACATCAGACAGAACAATTCAGGAATACGTGGACGATATCTGGCATCTGGATAAGGTTATTGTTAGAAAGAAATAATATGCTTATTTAGAAGAATTGGATTCTATATTGCTTTATTTGCTTTATTTGCTTTATTATAGAAGAAAATGCTTCTATATAAGTCAGGAAAGCCTCTGGCGATACAGTTGTAAAATGTATGGGCAGAGGCTTTTTTATAAAAGAATGTAGAACAAATAGTTCTTTTGCGGAAAATGAAAAATTCAGAGATACAAAGAAAGGGGTTGATCAAGTTATGGGCGGAAAAGTATTGGAATTGGAAACGGATAAATTTATAAAGAAAATAAGAGATAAGTATAAAGATGAGCTAGAAGCAGAAGCAAAAGATGAGGTAAAAACAGAAGTAGCAATTCGTATGCTTAAGAGAGGTAATTGTAGTTTGGAAGAAATTGCGAACGATACACAGTTATCGTTGGAACAGATAAAAAAGATAAAAGAAGAACTGCAGTTGTAAAATGAATAAATGGCAGAGAATCAGATAAGGTTCTCTGCTATTTTTGGATGATAAGACAGATAATACATCATCTTGTGATATAGAAGAAAAACTCACCATATTTGTAACAAATTATAGAATTCGAACATGAAAAATCAAGGAAAATAAATGCTTTTGAAGTGCGTGAAATTTAAAAAAATCGTAAAATTCTTGAGCATTACCCTTGACAAAAACTGGCTAAAGCACTATTATTAACCATAACAGACAGATTATGTCTAGGAATCTTTACCCAAAAAGAAATAGTTATATTAAGGAAAGGGGAACTATAATCATGACAAAGATTAAAAATACGAAGAAAGGCATGGCTAAGAAAACCTTAAGTATGTCTCTCGTCGTTGCAATGCTGGCAACCTCAAACGTTCCAGTATGGGCTGCTGAGTTCAGTGACGGAACAGACGCTACATTCACATCTGAAGCAGAAGCTCCAGTTGTTGAAGATAATACAACAGACGCTGTAGATGCACAGGCTACAGGGGATGCTTGGACTGTTAAATTAGACAAAGAACTTCCAACTTCTGTTGCATGGGGAAATTCAGATACTGTAACAGGCAATATCAAACAGACTGGTGTTGAGACTACATCTGTAACAGGTCTGAAATACACATGGAAAGATACTGCTACCGGATTAGCAACAGACGCTGGAACTGCTGTAACAGTAGATGCAAAAGGAAACTTCACAATTAATCTGCCAACAGCTGCGGAATGCGTAGGAAATTCCTACACATTATTTATGTGGGACGACAACGGAGATTGGACATATACTTCTTCTGCAATTGCCGTAGTTGCCAAAAACATCAAAGATGCCGGTGCAAGTGTTGCTCTGAAAGCAGGTGCTGAAACAGGATATACCGGAAAAGAAGTAAAAGCAGATGTAAATGTAACTATGCCGACAGACTTTGAAACCACAGGAAAATACAGTGTTGACTATACAGGCTCACCTGACTTAATTAACAAAGGGTCTAAAGTTACAGTAACTGTTACAGTAACTGATTCAAAATTATATACTGGATCTGTTACAACAGAATATACAATCGGACAGAAAAAAGCAACAGCAGAAGATTTCAAATTAAGCTATATCAATAATTCATTCGAATATACAGGATCTGATGTTAAACCAGAAACTACTGATATCCGTGTTCAGGACGTTAATGGAAAAACAATTGACGGTGCTGTAAAATCTGTAACTCCAACTACTGCTTCTAAAGAAGTAGGTTCTTATGAAGCAAATGCTGAAATTGATATGAGCAAGTTCGAGAATTACAGCGGAACATTAACAACTAAGGTTGAAGGAAAATATAATGTTGTTGCCCGTGATCTTAGCAAATGTACTGTAACAGTTAAAGCTAAACCGGCATCCACAGATAATAAAGCTGTTGCTTTGACTGCAAGTGATTTAACAATTAAAGATGCAAAAGGTAATGTATTACCTTTAACAGATAGTGATATTGCAGTTACTGTTCCAGCAAATGCAATCGCATCCGGAACATATACAGTAACAGTCGGACCTAAATCCGGAACAAAAAATGTAACAGGTTCTGCATCAGCAACCCTTACATTATATGCATCTGATATTTCAGACGCAATTGAACTGGATGCTACCGCACAGGCTGAATTAGCTAAAGCTGCTTATTACACAGGTTCACAGATCACTAAAGATACAACCAAATTTGTCGGACATATTTACAAAAAAGGAACAACTCAGTATCTTGATCAGAATCAGTATACTGTAGAATTTGGCACAAACGTAAATGCAGGATCTGAAGCAGGTATTGTTCGTATCGTCGGTAAAAATACATATGCAGGATCTGTTAAAGAGTATAAGTTTGCAATTACACCTGCAACAATTAAGAAGACAGAAGTTACAGATGTAGAATATAAAGAAGGCGCAACAGATAAAGATTACGCTCCAACAGTAACTATTACAGCTGAAAATGGAGATAAGAAGACCTGGACATTAAAAGAAGGTACAGATTATACCGTTACTTATGCTATTAAGAAAAATACATCAGGAGTTGCAGAAAATGTATTAGGTAATAAGATCGTTGCAACAATTAAGTATAGTAAAGATGCTGTAACTAACTATGGTCTTACTTCTGATACAGTAACCGATGAAACAAGCACAATTGTAGGAAAAACATTAACATCCGCAAATATCAAGATGGATAAGACTTCCTATGATTATACTGGCAAAGCAATTGTACCTGAATACAAAGTATACGATGGCGATAAACTTCTTAAAGAAGGAACAGATTATATTGTAAAGAATACAATTGGCGGAAAAGATGTTGGAGAAGCAACATTGGTAATCACTGGTGCCGGAACTTACAACAGCAAAATTGATGCTACAGCTAAATTCAATGTTGTACCTGTAAGTGCTGACAAAGTAACTGTTACATACAAAAACGCTGAATATACAGGTGACTCTATCCAGCCTAAGTTAGCTGATATTGATGTTAAATTAGGTGATGTTGATGTTAAATCCCAGTTCCAGATTACAGGATATGGCGAAAACATTAATGCTGGTAAAGATGCAGGAAGCCTTGTATTAGCTCCTGTAAAAGACAATAAAAACTTTACATCCGGAACAACAAAGAACGCAACATTTGATATTGCACAGGCAACATTAACCGGAACTATCAAAGTATACAATGCAAACGGTATTGAGTTAACCGGAGCTCAGAATTTCACATACGATGGAACAGAAAAAACATTTGCCAAAGTTGTATTTACACCATCTGTTACCGGAAACAAGAAGGTAACAAGTGATGATTACGAAATTCAGTATGTAAACAATACAACCGGTGCAGGCGGAGCAAAAGTTATCGTTGTAGCCAAAGGAAATTATAAGGCAGCTGGTACTGCAACAGATCTTTCAACTGGTAAAGAAGTTGAAATTAAAAACGTTGCTGCTTCTAAAGACTTCACTATTGAGTCCAAACTGTATTTCACAGAAAAAGAAGTTACTGTAACGGATGCTGAATATGCCGGACCAAACATGGTTGCTGAGCCTACTATTGTAGTTCGTGATGGTGACAAAGTTCTGGTTAAAGATAAAGATTATACTGTAACCTTGACTCCGGTAAGCGCCGGAACTGCTCCAAGTGCAACAACTTATACATGGACAGTAAAAGGAAAGGGCGTTTACCAAGATCAGTCAAAAGGAAATTATGCAACAGGAACATGGAAGATTGTTAAGAAAAATGTAGCAAATCTTGACATCAAAGTTGATCTTGACGCTAAGGGAGAACCAGTTCTTACAGTTATGAATGGCAACCTTAAAGTTGACAACAAAGACTTCACAGTTACATTAAGCGATGACAAGAAAACTGCTACTGTAACTGCAACAACTGGAAATCAGTATTATGTTGGTTCCAAAGAAGTTAATGTAGGTGGTGAAGCTGTAACAGTTGGTGCTCCAATGATCAGCAATGTTAAAGTTGTTGGTAACAAAGCAACCGTGATCCTTTCCGGTGAAGTTGAAGGCGCTGCTGGTTATGATTATGTAATCTCTACAGACCGTGACTGCATCACAAACAAAGATTACGATGCAGTAAACAAAAATCAGGTTAAGACTAGCACTACTTTCGAATATGTTGGTCAGGGAACATACTATGCATACTGCCACGCTTGGAAACGTGACGCTAATGGTAAGAAAGTATTCGGTGAATGGTCCAATGCTTACCCATTCTCTGTAAGCGCAATCACACCATCCCAGCCAGTGATCACAAGCGTTAAAGTAAAAGGTTCTACTGTAACTGTAACATATACAAAAGCATCCAATGCTGACGGATATGATGTAGTTCTCGGAACATCTACAAAGAAAGTTAACGGAGAAACACGTCCGGTAGAATACGGAAAACTTGTTAAGAAGAACATCAAAGGTAATGTTGTAACAGCAACATTCAAGAATGTGAAGAAAGGAACCTACTATGCAGGTCTCCACGCATTCAACAGAACTTCTGAAGATGGCAAGAAAGTATTCAGCCAGTGGTCAAACGTTAAAAAAGTAAATGTAAAATAATCCATTTGGGTAATTAAATACAGATTCCTAAAAAGAAGACTCCAGCCATTTTAGCTGGAGTCTTTCTTTTTTAGGAAATATAAAAAACAGTGTGCGCTGTCAGGCGTACATGAGAAGAACCCCGGCCTTGATTGACCGGGGTTCCCTTTTTAGGAATCTGTATGAATACCCAAATGGATTATTTTACCGTTACAGTTTTTGTACCAGACCATTTGCTGAATACTTTGCTTCGGAGAGACATTGGGGTCTGACCTCAATGTGGTCAATTTACCGTCAACTTAAGGAAAATCGTCAGATTTTATCCTAATTATATACTATGGTTTACCGCAAAAATGCAGGATTAATCCTCAACCAGTTAGGAAATTCACCAAAAAGGCGCACTTAAATAAAGCTTAAATGTGACAGTGTTTTTATTTACAAGGTAGCTTTCTTATTTCTAAAATGTGAACGTCCTTTTGACTTTAATTTTTTTCTTGGAAATGATCTTCCGGGAAGGATCTGTGAACGGCACCGGACAGCTTCTTTGTACAGCTTCTCAATAACTGAGAGTTTAGACAGATCACAGAGGATCTTTGGAAAGATGATCTTGATCCGTCCGATGATAAATGCGCGATTAGCCTGATAACGAAATTTATTGGAACTTTTGGAAGTGATGTCTATTTCTTCATCTGCGTCATTCTTGATAAGGGAAACAAGATTTGAAAGAAGCATATTGATATAAAATTCCTGAATGATAGAAGTTGCAGTAGCACCGGAAAACTCTTCCATAGCAAAGCGGCTCTTTAATTCTTTGTATTTTAATTCCACCGGCCAGCGCTGAAAATAAAGTTCCTTAAACATATCTTTTGTAATGGCAGGATCAAACAGGTTTGTAGCAAGGTATTCCCTGCTTCCATCATCCAGCACTACTTCTATGACCCGTATGGAAAGATCGGAAGTCCCTTCTTTTTAACGCCTAGAGGGGTCTGACCATCGAAAATAACCGGAAAGATAATAATCTCCACATAAAATAATTCTAAAATTTGTATAACATAGAATTCCTTACCCACACATAAAACCATCCCAGCTATATGAATAATGTACATAGTCAGGATGGTTTTTATCATGAATGGTTGCTATTACAGTTGTTCTATTTTACAATGATGTTCTTTTGTGTCTTTATTATAACTGATTCCCACACCCAGGATTTGTCCGGTGTATCTTTACTTTTCCCCAGGCTTTCCCTTAAAGCGGAGCGCATACTGTTTTTCCCTGATCTGCCGGATTGCTTCTTCCGGTGAGTGACCTGCCTTTAATTCCAGGATCAGCCCTGTATCTGCCGGGTTTTCCGGATAAAAAATAAAATCTACAAATCCTTTACCTGCTTTATCTTCACGTTCTACCCGGTATCGGTCTCTGGCAGATAAATATACCAGATTTACTACCGCAGCCAGTTCCGTTTCGTTATTATACGAAAGAATCGGTGTTTCTGTATTGTGTGCCAGCTGCAGGATCTCAGCCATCCGATCTGTGTCACCGGACAGGGTTGCTTTTAGCATCTGGTCAGAAATATTAGCCAGACGATAGACATAACCCAGACTTTTCTCACTACGCAGAAGTTCTTCGTATTTGAACATTAATTCCCTGTTGGGAATAAATACTTTTCCCTTTGGGAGACCCGAAGGGTCTGACCATCTAATTTTCAAATAAAATAATTCTAAATTTTTCATAAAGGCAATTTCCTTAAAAAATAAAATAATATTTCCAAAAGAAAGTTTTAAATATACCTGCCAACTGACAGATTCATGCGTAAAATTTCGACTAATTCTTTTATAGAAATAAAAATGAGAGTATGATATAGTGATAGTAACAAAACAAAGGGAGGCAGTTATGGGCGTTTATTTAAATCCAGGGAATGATGCTTTTGCGGAATCTTTAAATTCTGAAATTTATGTAGACAAATCAAATATGATCCATTACACAAATCGTGTATTGGGTACAAAACAGAAATTCATCTGCATTAGCCGTCCGCGCAGATTTGGGAAGTCCATAACGGCCGAAATGCTTTCTGCATATTATGACAGCAGTGTAGATTCTCATCCTCTATTTTCTAAATTAAAGATCGCAGTAGATTCTTCTTTTGAACAAAATATAAATAAATATGATGTCCTTTTCTTTAATATCCAGAGTTTTCTAAGTCGTTCAGATTGTGCCTTGAATATGGTGGAATATCTGGAATTCAGGGTTATTCAGGAACTGGCAGAGAGGTATCCTGATCTAGGATTAGAAAGTGAACCCCATCTCACCAGCGCATTGGAAAAAATCTACAGCGTACATCGAAAGGGTTTTGTATTTATCATTGATGAATGGGACTGTGTTTTCAGAGAAAAGAAATCAGATGTTGATGCTCAGACAAAGTATCTGGATTTCTTGAGGGATCTTCTTAAAGATAAGGTATATGTTAAGCTTGCATATATGACAGGTATTCTTCCGATAAAAAAATATGGCACACATTCAGCTTTGAATATGTTTGATGAATTTTCTATGACAAACCCGAAGTATCTGGCATCTTATGTCGGATTTACAGAAGAGGAAGTCAGGGATCTCTGTCAAAAATACAATATGGATTTTGAAGAAACCAGACGATGGTATGACGGCTACAGATTTCGCAAAGCGGAACATATATACAGCCCTAAATCCGTAGTAGATGCCATGAGAAATGAAGCTTTTGACAGTTACTGGACACAGACCGAAACTTATGAAGCTTTAAAAACATATATCGATATGAATTTTGACGGGTTGAAAGATACCGTGATCGCCATGCTTGGCGGAGGCCACTGTCTGATTGATACCGGAACTTTTCAAAATGATATGACAACTTTTCACAGCAAAGATGATGCATTGACACTTCTGATCCATTTGGGGTATCTGGCATACGACATGGATTTACAGGAAGTATTCATCCCTAATGAAGAGGTACGTGCTGAATTTGCCCGTGCGATAAAAGCAAGTGGATGGCATGAAGTCATCCATGCTATCTCTATATCTGAAGAACTTTTAGAAAATACTCTAGCATGCAATAACGAAAAAGTCGCTCGGATAATTGATAATATTCATGAAGAATTTACTTCTATTCTCAACTATAACAATGAAATTTCATTGAGCTGTGTGATATCCATTGCTTATTACAGCGTCCGGCGCTATTATTCCATATATCGGGAGCTTCCATCTGGAAAAGGGTTTGCAGATCTTGTTTATTTACCTCGGATTCAATATCCGGAAAAGCCGGCAATGATAATAGAATTGAAATGGGATAAAACAGCCACTGGTTCTATCAGACAGATAAAAGATAAAAACTATATTAAAGGATTAAAAAATTATTCTGGAACTGTGCTGCTTGTTGGAATTAATTATAATAAATCTGATAAACATCATGAATGTCTGATAGAAACGATACAGATTTGAACCAATGGGAGATGACAATAATATGGGATTTTATCTGAACAGTGCGGCACCATGTTCTTTATATCGAAGTGAAGAACACATTGAGGTCTGACACTCTGAAGGATAAATAAAAAGAATGAAGCGTTCCTAAAAGATCCATAAAAGAAATATAAAATTAGGGTGTGAACTTCCAGAAGAAAGCTCCAGTCATTTCGGCTGGAGTCTTTCTTTTGGGAAATTATAAGGAGACACATTTTTACCAGCATGTGCGAGCTGCTAAAAGTCCCTGATTGATTTTACCTTCTATTTTTGCCCTGTTATAAATTTACTTTGTTCCTCTTCTGGCAAAGTATTAGTTAATGAATGAAGGTGAGAAGGACGGTTAGAGGGTATCCAGGCAACAATCAGTACCTGTAAAAGTTTTAACGCCAGTAAAG
>ERZ791611.945-NODE-945-length-22675-cov-3.789080_pt1 | contig 22675 bp, 12 predicted proteins | sample MGYA00510275_ERZ791611 | MGnify/ENA primary metagenome ERZ791611 (study PRJEB30046, sample SAMN00791912) | human gut metagenome | study: EMG produced TPA metagenomics assembly of the A metagenome-wide association study of gut microbiota in type 2...
CCGAGTGGGGAAATTGATAGGCCTGATGAGGCTAATGGGACGAATGAGATAAGGCCGGAAGGTGAGTGTGGAAAAATTGCGTGTAAGCCTTTTTCGAATTCTTTAATAGTTCATGCTATATGTGTTGTTGAGTCTTGAGATGGCGTGTTCTGTGACTTTCCGGCCTTGTTTTTGTCCATGGACACCATGCGGACAATGGCAAAATTTAACGTTATAGCAATGTGGAAGTAACACTTCCTTTTTATAATAATGAGCCCGGTATGTTGCCGGGCTTATCATTTTTCTCTCCTTTATCCTTGCTACATTTCCCCTTTAGTCTTACCTTTGCATCCATGCAGCGCAATCAGGCTACTCTTGACTTTGTGAGCAGCCACCGCACGGAAGATGTCCGGCAGTTGGCTTTTCTCGGCAACAGGTTTCCCGAGGTGGACATGCCGTGGGCACTCGACCAGATAGGCGGATGGCAGCGGGCCCGTCGCAAGTTGCCCTCGTGGGCGGCGCGGGAGGGCATCGTCTATCCGCCCCATCTCGCTATGGAGCAGTGCTCGAGCGAGGCCACGGCCCGTTATAAGCAGCAGTTGGCGGCCCGGCTCATGGGGGACGAGGGAAACGGGACGCTTGTCGACATCACGGGCGGTTTCGGAGTGGATTTCTCGTTCATGGCCCGTGCTTTTGCCAAGGCCGTCTATGTGGAGCGGCAGGCGCACCTTTGCGATATAGCCGAAAGCAATTTCAGATTGTTGGGAGTGAGGCAGGCCGAAGTGGTGAATGCCGACGGGGCTGACTATCTGGACGGAACGGGCCGTGTGAATGTGATTTTCGCCGACCCTGCCCGGCGCGACCGGCAGGGCTGCCGTACTTTTGCCATAGCCGACTGCACCCCCGATGTGGCTGCCCTGCGCCCCCGGCTGCTCGAAAAAGCCGACTTTGTGGTGGTGAAACTCTCACCCATGCTCGACTGGCATAAGGCCGTGGACGACATGGGAGGGTGGACGACCGGGGGCGGCTCGGTGGCGGAGGTACATATCATGAGTGTGGCCAACGAGTGCAAGGAATTGCTGTTGGTGCTGTGCCGCGATGCCGAAGGGAGACGACCGGTGGTGTGCTGTGTCAATGACGGGGAGGCGTTTGCCTACGGGCCGGGGGACGAGCGGGAACCGGTACTGCCCGTCGGGGCCGGTGATGTGAAGCCCGGGAACTTCCTCTACGAGCCTAACGCCTCGCTGATGAAAGCCGGTTGTTTTGACGAGGTGGCCGTGCGCCACGGCGTGCGGCCTGTGGGGCGCGATGCTCACCTTTTCGTTTCGCCCTCCCTCAATGAGAGATTTCCCGGCAGGAAGTTCCGGATAGAAGCTCTCTCGTCGATGAACAAAACTGAAGTGAAGCGGGCTTTGTCGGGCATCGGGCAGGCCAATGTTGCCGTGAGGCACTTCCCCATGACGGCTGAGGCCCTCCGCAAGCGTCTGAAACTGAAAGACGGGGGTGACATTTATCTCTTCGCCACGACCTTGGGAGCGCGCGACCACACCTTAATAATATGCAAAAAAGTGCCTTAAATTTGTCATTCTCGCTTTTATTTACTATTTTTGCATGTTTTAAAGCAATATTTTCGAAATTAATGTCATCTGTAGAAATAAAAAAGGTTGTGACCAAAAAGGATCTCAGAACCTTCATCGAATTCCATTATGACCTCTATGCGGGCAATGCCTACGACGTGCCCAATCTCTATATCGACGACCGCAACACATTGAGCAAAGACAAGAATGCCGCCTTCGATTTTTGTGAGGCAGAATACTATCTGGCTTATCGTGACGGTCGTGTGGTCGGTCGTGTGGCAGCCATCATCAACCATCGCGCCAACGACACGTGGAACCGGAAGACAGTCCGTTTCGGTTGGATAGACTTCGTCGATGACAAAGAAGTTTCAGAAGCCCTGCTTGATGCCGTGGAGCAGTATGGCCGCAAGAGAGGGATGACCGAAGTGGTGGGCCCGTTGGGATTCACCGACATGGATCCCGAGGGTATGCTTGTGTGGGGATTCGACCAGTTGGGCACCATGCCCACCATCTACAACTACCCCTACTATCCTGAGCATATCGAGGCACTCAAGGGGTTTGAGGTGGACAACAAGTATGTGGAATTCAAACTTTTCGTGCCCGACACCGTGCCGGAAAAGTATGCCAAGATTTCGCAGATGATAGAAAAGCGGTACAATCTCCATGTGAAGAAGCTCACCAAGCGTGAAGTGTTTAAGGAGAAATACGGGCAGCGCATCTTCCAACTCATCAACGACACCTATAAAGACCTTTACGGCTATTCGGAGCTTTCGCCGCGACAGATAGACCAGTATGTGGGCATGTACCTGAAAATGATAGACTTGGAGCTCATCACCGTGATTGAAGACTGGGATGCCGACCACAAGATGGTGGGCATAGGCATCACGATGCCGTCGCTCTCACGGGCGTTGCAGAAATGCCACCGCGGGCGACTGTTCCCCCTCGGGTGGTGGCATCTGCTGCGTGCCATCAAGTTCCACAAGACCGAAATCGTCGATTTACTCCTCATAGGCATCCTGCCCGAATACCGCGCCAAGGGGGCCAATGCCCTGCTTTTCGCCGATCTCATTCCCCGCTACCAGAAATATGGATTCAAGTGGGGGGAGACACAAGTGGAGCTGGAAGGCAACTCCGGTGTGCAAGGCCAGTGGGAGGCACTTGAAACCGAGATGCACAAGCGCCGCCACTGCTATAAGAAAGTGATAGCCTGAGACAGAGGAAAGAACCGAGTGGAGACGAAATGACAGAGACACAAAGTGGTGATATGGGTAAGATAGAAATCAAGCGTATAGCCGGTGGCAGGGAACTGAAGGCATTTGTCCGTTTCCGCAACGAGCTCTACCGCGATTGCGAATATGCCGTTCCCTACTTGATTTCCGAGGAACTGGCTACGTTGAGTGAAGACAAGAATGCCGCTTTCGAGTGCTGCGAAGCTGCCTATTTCATGGCTTTTCGCGACGGCAAGGCCGTGGGGCGCGTGGCAGGCATCATCAACCGGCGTGCCAACGAGCGTTGGAACTGCAAGTGGGTGCGCTTCGGGTGGTTCGATTTCATCGATGACGAGGAGGTGTCACAGGCTCTGATGGCCGCTGTGGAAGAGTGGGGCCGTCGAAAGGGCATGACCGAAGTGGTGGGCCCGTTGGGTTTCACCGACATGGATCGCGAGGGACTGCTCATTGAAGGCTTTGACCAGTTGGCCACGATGTATTCCAACTACAACCATGCCTACTATCCCCGGCACATCGAGCGCATGGGCGGTTTCGAGAAAGATAACGACTATCTGGAATATAAGGTGAAGGTGCCCGAGGTGATTCCCGAGAAGTTTGCAAAGACTTCGGCCCTCATCGAGAGCCGCTACAACCTGCATGTGCGCAAGCTTACCCGCGACGAACTGCTTCGTCAGGGATGCGGGCGACGCGTGTTCGAGATGGTGAACATCACTTATAGCGACCTTTATGGCTACTCAGAGTTGTCCGAACGGCAGATAGACCAGCTCGTGGACAGTTATATAAAGGTGGCGGATCTCAATCTCGTCACCGTGGTTGAAGACTGGAATACACCCGATCACCGCTTCGTCGGCTTCGGCATCACCTTCCCCTCTTTCTCCCATGCCCTCCGCCGCTGTGGTGGAAAGCTGTTTCCGCGTGGCTGGTGGGACTTGTTGCGTGTCATCAAGTGGCACAAGACCGACATCGTAGACCTGCTGCTCATCGGCGTTCTGCCCGACTATCGGGCCAAAGGGGCCAATGCCCTCATCTTCAACGACCTCATCGCCCGGTTCCAACGCTACGGATTCAAATGGGCCGAAGCCATGCAGCAGATGGAAACCAATCACGGAGTGCTCAGCCAATGGCAGTATCTGGAGGCTGTGCAGCACAAGAAGCACCGCTGTTATCGAAAGGTGATAGATGAAAGGTGATAGGTGATAGGTGGTCAAGCCCCCTAAGTTAGGGGGGTGGGGGTCTGAACAAGTGGCCGTTGACCTTCCTGTCCATCAACGTTTCCCATATTGAATGCGTCTTTGATAAAATAAAAACAACTTGCTATGCCAGTATCCAACGGAATAAACGAAAACGATAAATCAAAGGACTTGAAGCAATCCGCACTTGCCGGTTCAGACCCCCAACCCCCTAACTTAGGGGGCTCGGCCAACTCTGCCACCCCCACATACACCGACGACAACATTCGTCACCTGTCGGATATGGAGCATGTGCGCACCCGGCCGGGTATGTATATCGGCCGTTTGGGCGACGGTTCGTTGCCCGAAGATGGCATTTACGTGCTGCTGAAAGAGGTCATTGACAACTCCATTGACGAGTTTAAAATGAATGCCGGCGACCGCATAGAGGTGGATATTGACGACAATCTCCGCGTCAGTGTGCGCGACTATGGGCGCGGTATCCCGCAAGGCAAACTCGTTGAGGCCGTGAGTATGCTCAACACCGGTGGCAAATACGACTCCAAGGCTTTCAAGAAGAGCGTGGGACTCAACGGCGTGGGTCTGAAGGCTGTCAACGCTTTGAGTGCGCGCTTTGAAGCTAAATCGTATCGTGACGGCACGGTGCGTGAACTCGTGTTCGAACGTGGAGTGCTGAAAGACGATGAAACCCATGAGACGAGCGACGAAAGCGGTACTTTCATCTTCTTCGAACCCGATGCCTTGCTCTTCAAAAACTATAAGTTCCACGACGACATCGTGGAGACCATGCTCCGCAACTACACCTATCTGAACACGGGGCTGACCATCATGTATAACGGTCGGCGTATTTTGAGCCGCCATGGACTGAAAGACCTGCTCACCGACAATATGACCGTGGACGGGCTCTACGACATCGTTCATGTGAAAGGTGAAGACATCGAGATAGCCTTCACCCACACCAACCAGTACGGGGAAGAATATCACAGCTTCGTCAACGGGCAGCACACCACGCAAGGAGGAACCCACCAAAGTGCATTCAAGGAGCACATCGCCAAGACCATCAAGGAGTTTTACGGCAAGTATGAGTATGGCGACATCCGCAACGGACTGGTGGCCGCCATTGCCCTCAACGTGGAGGAACCGGTGTTTGAGAGCCAGACGAAAATCAAGCTCGGCAGCACGCAGATGGCCCCCGACGGTGACTCCATCAACAAATATGTGGGCGATTTCGTCAAGAAAGAAATAGACAACTATCTGCATATCCATCAGGATGTGGCCGAAGTCATCGAGAATAAAATCAAGGAGAGCGAGCGCGAGCGCAAGGCCATGGCCGGTGTGACCAAACTTGCGAGGGAACGGGCTAAGAAGGCCAACCTCCACAACCGCAAGCTCCGCGACTGCCGCATCCATTTTAGTGATGTCAAGAACGAGCGCAAGGAGGAGGCTTCCATCTTCATCACCGAGGGCGACTCGGCCAGCGGTAGCATCACCAAGAGCCGCGACGTGAACACGCAGGCGGTGTTCTCGCTTCGCGGGAAACCCCTCAATTCATTCGGACTCACCAAGAAAGTGGTTTACGAAAATGAAGAGTTCAACCTTCTGCAGGCCGCTCTCGACATAGAAGATGGGCTCGACACGCTGCGCTACAACAAGGTGATTGTGGCCACCGATGCCGATGTCGACGGCATGCACATCCGCCTGCTTATCATCACTTTCTTCCTCCAGTTCTTCCCCGAACTCATCAAGAAAGGTCACGTGTATGTGTTGCAAACTCCGCTTTTCCGCGTGCGCAACAAGCGAACCAAGGTAAAGAACAAGAAGGTGATAGAGGAAGCCGATGCCAAGCGCGACGGGAAGGAGAAGAAGAGTGATTTCATCACCCACTATTGTTACAGCGACGAAGAGCGCCAACAGGCCATCAAAGACCTCGGTCCCGACCCGGAAATCACCCGATTCAAAGGGTTGGGCGAGATTTCCCCCGACGAGTTTGCCCACTTCATCGGCCCCGACATGCGCTTGGAGCAGGTGACACTCCACAAAAACGACCAAGTGCAGAAGCTGCTGGAGTACTACATGGGCAAAAACACCATGGAGCGGCAGAACTTCATCATCGATAACCTCGTCATCGAGGAAGACATTCCTGAAGACTCCGCCGAGGTGTTCTGAATGGCCAAATCGCCCGGCCCCTGATGCCCGGGCACAGCATCAAGAAATCAAGAAGACAAATAGAAGAAAATGGCAAACAGCAAGAATATATCTCCGAAGGTCATGGGGCTGATGCTCCTTGGCCTTTTTGTTTTTCTGCCGTCGCGGGCCCAGTTGCGCCTGAACTTCGACAAGAACAGTCCGATGCTCAAGTTGGGCATAGCCGAACGTGTGATCACCGACCGCTATGTCGACTCCGTGAGCGAGTCGCAACTGGTGGAAGACGCCATCCGGGGGATGCTCGAAAAGCTCGACCCGCACTCGTCCTATTCCACGGCCCGTGAGGCCAAGGCCATGAACGAACCGTTGCTGGGCGACTTTGAGGGCATCGGTGTGCAGTTCAACATGCTTGAAGACACGCTCGTGGTGATACAGCCTGTGCACAACGGGCCTTCCGAGAAGGTGGGTATCTTGGCCGGAGACCGCATCGTCTCGGTCAACGACACGGCCATCGCCGGCGTGAAGATGGCCCAGACCGACATCATGCGCCGCCTGCGGGGCAGGAAAGGCACGCGGGTGAGGTTGGGAATCGTGCGCCGAGGCGTAGCCGGTGTGACCGAATATACCGTCGTCCGGGCCAAGATACCCCTCCACACGGTCGATGCCTCCTACATGATTCGTCCCCGTGTGGGCTACATCCGCTTGGGCAGCTTCGGCATGACCACCTACAAGGAGATGATGGCCGCCGTCGACTCTCTTCGCGGACAGGGCATGAAGTCACTCGTCATCGATCTTCAGGAGAATGGCGGCGGCTTTCTCCAAGCCGCCACGCAAGTCACCAACGAGTTTCTCAGGCGCGACGCCATGATTGTCTACACGCAGGGACGCGCCCAAAAGAGACAGGAATTCAAGGCCGACGGCCACGGCCGTTTGCAGGGCGAGCGGGTCATCGTGCTTGTTAACGAATACACCGCTTCGGCTGCCGAAATCCTCTCCGGGGCTTTGCAAGACCACGACCGTGCGCTCGTCGTGGGCCGCCGCACCTTCGGCAAGGGTCTTGTGCAGGCTCCCATCCCCTTTCCCGACGGCAGTATGATGCGCCTCACAGTGGCTCACTACTATACGCCTTCGGGCCGTTGCATACAGAAACCATACGTCAAGGGTGCGCGTGAAGACTATGCTTTGGACATCGAGCACCGGCTGAAACACGGCGAACTGACCAACCGCGACAGCATCCACTTCGCCGACTCGCTGAAATACTACACGCTCAAGCGTCATCGGGTGGTCTATGGTGGCGGAGGCATCATGCCCGATGAGTTCGTGCCGCTCGACACCATGAAGTTCACCCGGCTTCATCGGGCGTTGGTGGCACGCAACATCATCCTTTCTACAGCCCTAAATTATATCGACAGCCATCGCAGGGAGCTTCACGGCAAGTATGCCTCGTTTGAGGTTTTCGACAAGACCTATGATGTGCCCGCCTTTCTGCTCGACAGCATCTTGGCCGAGGGCGAGAGGCAGGGCGTGAAGCCGGCCGATGAAGCCGAGTGCACCCGCACCCTGACTTATCTGCGCTATCAGCTCAAGGCCCTTGTGGCCCGCGACCTGTGGGGCATGAACGAGTATTTCCGCATCTGGAACGAACACAACGACATCGTTCGCCGGGCTTTGGAGCTGATTTAGGCGGCCATGCCTTAATAGGCCTACAATGAACCAGCGGGGTGGGAATGTGATTCCCGCCCCGCTGCTGTATAGGTAGCTTAATGCCATTGCATGGCACGCATCGATACGCTCTATTGAGACTCAAAAAGGGCCGAGCCCCAGATGCGAGTTTCGGCTTTTGATAATGGTGGAATCAGTCATCCCACAGATTGGATGAAAAGGGGGAGTCTTCAAACCAGCCTCCATCTTGCTTGGCAAAGGCTCCGCTATCATCATCGTTGTTATCAGGATTCTGGTTGATAGTCTGGGAGTGAACGCCAATCTGCGTATCTTCCATGAGATTGTTTGCCTTCAGGTCGACTACAACAATCAATGGGGTCATGTATTTTTTCATTTTTATTCTGCTTGGATTATTTAACGACAAACTTCTTACCATTCTTGACATAGATGCCTTTTGTCACGGGCCGGCCTATACGTACCCCCTGCAAGGTGTAGCAAGCATCGTCTTGCGATTGCACATCGGGGGTGCGGCTCACAAGATTGATGCCGCTAACGACACCGCCGTCAAACATCAGTACCATTTGCTTAGCACCTGCCGACAGCGAAGAAGGTATCTGCAAATAGGCGCTGTTGGCTGAAAGATTGCCAGCGCCGGGAACAAAGAAGCCGATGGTAACACCATTGTCAGAAGCGCTGAGCTTCTTGTAACCGAAGATGTAGTTTGTCTTATCACCCTCTGTTGTTTCGACATGGCGACTCACAACCGACGGTTTAAGGAGGTTGGTCACAGTCTCAGGCTGGCGCCAAGGCTCGGCATAATAGAGATTTACCGACTTGGAGAGTTTGGGCGTGCTGAACGGTTCCTTTGATGCGAGGATCACCCCGGTGTTGGCAGGGATATACTGCCTGTCACTCATGTCTTTCAGCGTGACGGCAATCTTATCGCCAATTCGCTGTACATCGGACACGATGAACATGTCAACGCCCTCGGGACGGGTCATGGTGTGATAGTTGCTAAACGGCTTGAAATACTTATATGTGGTCATATTGACCGCGTTATTGGCTTTCGGAGCCACGAAATCAAACTTGCGGTCGATGGTGTAATAGATGCGGAACTTGTCATTCTGCACCTGATTGGTTGTCACATTGTAGCCATTGGCATAGAAACGGATGTCGTAGTTGCCGTCGGGCAAAAGGAAGACGATGTCTCCACAGCCGTCGGGTTGAATGGGGGTTGTTATGTCCTTATGCAGCACCACTCCGGTGTCAAACCACTTCAGCATATTGACATATTGTGTTTCGTAGTTGTCTACATTGTCGCCCTTCACTTCGTCGTCGGTATTGACCTCTCCCGGAACGGCAGCATTCTCGCCATAGCAGTCGCGCATGCTCTTGTCGTTGGCGAAGCGGAACTTCCCGTTTTTCTTCATGTTCACGTTAACTTTCCAGCAGCCTTCCGTCTGGTCGTATTCCAGCTTCTTGGCTTTCTCCTGTTCCCAGCCATCGATGGCATCGCCCATGATGTAAAGTCCGTCATGAAACGCGATGCGGTAAGTGGAGGTGGTGACGTTCATGGTGAAGGTGTATGATTCCTTAGCGTCGTCGACCGTGGGATTCAGAGAGGCATCGTGCGTACCCTTGCCATTTGTCGGCACCCACAGACAGCCATGCAGTGCCACGGCATCCTTTGTACCCACATTTTTGACAGGAATAGGATCTATCTCAGGACGGACAACATATTTCCAGTCTCCGTTTTCAGAATTGTCCCAGCCATCTGTCAGCCGGTGCTCTGCGATGACACCGATATAGAAATCTTTCCACCCATTTGCCGGACGGTTCACCGTGACGCTGTACACGATGCTGTCGGCCTCAGACTCACTTGCTCCGACGGGATAGATGATGCGGTCCATTTTCAGGCGATAATTGGGATAGGAAGGATCCCATGCCTCACCGCCGGTGGCACTCTTGAAATTGCCGATGAGGTAGAATGTCTTGTTCGGGTCTTCGAGTAGTTGACCGTTACTGTTGAGGGCCAGACGATAGTTGCTGTCGATATCCAGGAACCAAGAGTAAGATTTCCGCTCTCCGAGTGTCAACAGCCATAAGTGGCCGGTTCCCGAGTTTTTCTTTATATCCTTATACCACTCTTGATAAACGCCGCTGATTTCGGTATAAATCAGATGTGTCCCGGGATTTCCGATTTTCCCCAATTCATAGGTTTCCTGATAGGGGCGCACCTTAGTCGAAGCATTGGTGTTTTTAATGTAGTAGTACATCTTCTTGTCATTGATGCCGTTGGCAGTCAGCATGCGTTGGAGGTCATCGTCTTTCATGCCAAGCGTAAAATGCCGATAGTCGGTTGCGCCATTTCCATAGCTCCCCGTGCGGTTACGAGATGCCGAAAATTCGAATTGTCCAATTTCTGTTCCGTCAGCTTTTGTCACCACCAACCAATAGGTATCTTGATTGTAAGCCCAAGCACCTTGAATGGCGGTAACGAATAATGCAACTAAAAAAGATAATCGCAAACAAATGTTTTTAGTCATTTTGAGAAAATTGTTTAAGAGTTCACTATAATTATAACTCGGTTTATTCAGGTCGTTCCAATCTCTTTGTCGTCGTTCCAATTGATTCCTACTGTCCATCAATCAAGTCAATCCGCAGTTTGACAATCGCAAATATAGCATTATCATTCCATACAGAAGATATAATGCCTTTCATAATGTCACTTTTTGTAATGCAATCGTTTGCATTTTTACACATCAATATAGATTTGAGAATCACTCTGAACGGTTTCTCCCCCGCTGTCCGTCAGTGTGACTTTTCCGGCCACTCGCGACTGGACACGGAAAGCAGGGACAAGAGAAGGCCGCACCCCTTGGGAGAGGAGTGCGGCCTTTGGTCAAGTTACGAGGAGCGGACGGGAAACTATTCGTCGTCCCACACGCTGCTGTATTTGCGGATGACGGTCCAGAGATTCTCCACCTCGTTGCGGTCGTCTTCGTCTTCGGTGTAGCATTCAATCGCCTTGGCGTCGTTGTGATTCAACGAACTCCCAAGGTGCAAAACCTCCATTATACCCCCTACGCCAGACAGGGCGACTGTATCGGAGCAGGGCCTTAAATATTCTTTTTTCATGGCAAATCCTCCTTTATTTTACAATGATCTTAACATGATTCACTAAGTAGATCCCCGCAGACACATAGAGTGTGCGACTCTCACCGGCTTTGAGGCGCAGCGTGCCCACAGACATGCCTGCGGCGTTGGCCACCTTGACCTCGGTGTCGGTCGTCACAGTCACCGTGATAAATCCCTTGCCGGCCGTGACAGCCATGTCGGGGGTGAGTTCCGTGTCGGCAATGCCGGTGATGCCGCCGGCGTTTTCACCATAGACCACATCCAGCGCCTGCAACGCCTTGGCACCTGAACCGGCCACCTTGTAGGTGAAATAGCTGCGGAACGGATAGCTGTAGAGATGTTCCGACCACAAATTTTTGGTGCTGAGATACATGTTGCGGGCAAAATAGAAGATGTTGGCAGTCTTGTCGAGCTTTATGCCCGAGTAGGTGGCATTGTTCAAGAAACGATAGCTTGTGCCGGCAATGGTGCCTGTGGCGGTCTCCCCTTCATGCACATAAGGAGCGGCCAGCACCGGAGTTGCCACGATGTCGGAGCCATATTGCGTGGCCACAAACGACAGTTTGCCGGCCGTGACAGCCTCTTCCTCAAAGTGGGTCACCTCTACCATGTAAGGCCGGTTGGCTTCGGTAGCAGTGCCGGATACGGGCAGGAAGTGGGCATTGGCCCTATAGTCGGATGACGAGGAAGTCTCGGGCTGCGGCAGGCTCAGACAGTTGGCGGGCTGCATGACGTTGAGTTTGAAAGCGCATTTGCCACCGGCATTGGTGTGCAACCCGTTATCTACATCGAGCGTGAAGGGCAACATGAGCGTGGCACTGGTCACCTGTCCGTTGGGGGCCACGGTGATCTGTCGCTCATAAGTGGCATAGTTGGCCTGATCCACTTGTATGTCGAAGGGAGCGAAGAACGGTTGACGGTCGGTGATGACGATGTTCTTGCAGGCTTTGAACGTGCCGCTGCCGAGCTTGTAGGCAAAGTTGTCCTTGTCGGAAGTGACATTCTTGGGCAGATAGACGAGCGCGTTGGGAGCGAGCATGGCCTTGAGTCGGCCCAGTCCGTCGGGCTCTGTGGCTGTGGCACTCTCGTAGATGAGTGTCGACAGGGCCCCTGCATTGACATAGAGCAGCTGCGACGGAGCCACAGCCGTACCGCCATCGGTGAGAGCCGACAGTGCGTCGCGGATTTGCCGGGCTGTGAGATAGCCTTCTGTTGCCACTCCGCCATCGCTTGTAGAGAGGTCTACGCCATACATCGGCTTGTCCACATCTTCCGTCCCTGTGGCCAAATCGTGGAAGAGCGTGTGGTCGTAGATTTTCCTGAGTCCTACCACAGGCGTGTATTCTTTCTGCACCAAGTCTACCGTCATTGTGTAGAAAGCATAGTAGCGGTGCTGCGTAGCGGTGGTGGGTGCGATGTTATAGCGTGTCTCGTCGGCCGTGAACATATAGCAAGTGCGCTCGTGGTCGGCTCCCGACGGATTGATGCTCACGGGCGCGAAAGTGGCGCCGGCAGCCGCATAGGCATTGAGCGAGAAAGGAAACTCCTTGAGCGAGTTGTCTCCGGCGGAAATATTGGTGTTGGCCAGTTCGTCGGCATTGTTGAAGCGGAAGGCTCCCGTGCCCGATACCTCCACACGCACTTTCTCCTCGTAGGGATTGTTTTCCACGATGTCTTTCTTGCCGTAAAGGTCATCGAGACCTCCGGTGACGGTCTTGTCATAGTAGACCGAGCGCACGAAGCTGTAGCGCGAAAGGCTCTGCGAGCCGGCATTGCCATAATAGGTGTTGTCGGCATACTTGCTGCGCAGATTCTCGAAAGTGAGCCGGCAGTTGAAGTGGGCAAAAGCATCGGGGACGAAGAAGCTGAATTTTCCGCCGCCTATCATGAAGTCATCGGTGGTAGACTGCCTGCGGAGTGACGCTCCGTCGGGCCCGTTGCACACGACATCCATGCTCTCCACGTAGGGGTTAAGATGCTCCATGGTGAGTTCCAGCCGGATACCTGCATTGACGGAGGCACTCGGAGGAGCCTCGACGGCAAACTTCACGGCATCGTTGTTGAGGTCGGTGAGTTCAACGGTTCCTTCTGCCCCACCGCTTGCCACGTTGACTGCGTGTTCCACGGTCTTACCGTCGCGGCCATACACCTTCAGCGTGTAGCCGTTGGCATCGGCGGCCCGGTAGTGTATCACGGCCTTGGTGATGCGGTAGCCCAAAGGCAGTTCTACGGCATGGCCGTCTTTGACCGAAGTGGGCGACTCCACGTAGTAGGTGCCGGGCTTCAGCCGATAGTAGGCATCGGCGGGGGTGACGACGGCAGTGATGCCCTTGTTGCCCACGGCTTTGCCGTAGTTGCCGTCGGCCACACAGGCCTCCTCATAGAGTGCCACGTAGGCCTCAAGGTCTTTCACGCTCTCATAGTCGTAACTGTAATAGGTGGTGGAACCTTTGGAACGGGGCTTGATGGTGCCGAGGTCGAACTTGCTCGTCTTGAAGGGAACCTCCACCCAGCTCACACCCTCCGTGGAAGCAGCCGAAGGCATCACGGGCACTGTGAACGCTCCCTCGGATGTGAACGTGATTTCGATAGACTCAAAGGAGATGCCTGCAAAGTCGGTGCTGGTGAAGTTGCCGTCGAGCCGGAAGTAGAGCAGGTTGCCCATGTCGTCGGCCCGGCGTTCGAGCACAAACTCGCGGTCGCCCGTGTCTCCCGTCCCGAAGTTGACCTGCTTCTTCACGGTGGTGAAATCAGACCCCATTTCGCTCATCTTCCATTCGGGCCCGGCGTGTTTGATGGTGTAGCTCCCCAGCGTGACACCCTCCAAATTGTTTTTCATCACTATCTTGTAGCCCGTAAACCGGAAGCCCTTGGGCAGCGTGATGACATTGAAGCTGGAACGCTTCATGCACACGTTGATCATCTTGCCGTTGTAGTACTTGAGGTTGCAGGCGTGTGTCTCGGGAATGCCGGCAGCCGTGAGGGCCCCGTCGTCGGAGGTGATGAGGCTCAGCGGCAGCTGGTCGTGTCGCCAGAGGGAGTTGAATCCGTTTTCGAATCCCCATTCGGCCCCGTCGGTCAGGGCAGCAATCAGCTTGCCCGTTCTGGGTCCGATGGTCACGTTTTGCGCCGTGGCAGGCATCGGGAACAGCCCTAACAAGAGGAGTGCCAATGTCGCGAGCACTCCGCGTCTATTAGAAATAAAATTTTTCATAATGTTAAATTTTACGTGATAATTGTCCCAAACTTTGAGTTGTAATCGAGAGATAGAAAGAGTGTCATACCCCGCAGGGCGCTTTCGTGGCTATTGGTTATTTCTTTTACAGCCCCAACGTGCAGAGGGGGCAGCTATGAAGAGAGCCGGCATTCGGTGCCCGGAGAGTGGTAGGGGCAAAGCGGCCGTCATGGTTTCCATGCGTCCGAAGCGTTCTGTCGTTCTGTGCTTTTAGCTCCTGCCAGACTTGTTGAGGTTTAAGTCGGTGCCCTCCAAGGGCCTGATATACTTTGAGTCGGTTATGTCATCTTATTCGCAAATATAGTAAAAATATCCATGCGTGACACTCTGTTTAAGAATTATTAAGAGTTTGTCGGCCAAAAATAGTCAAATGAAGGCCGGGCGTATGATTCCCCCCAAGGGGGACAGGGCCGGAAGGGGACAGGCTGTCCGGGGCGTAAGGGGGCTGTGCCGGATGTCCGCTTTTTTCCTATCGCATTTGCATTCGGCCCGAAAATCTCGTATCTTTGCATGAGCAAGGGAAGCACTTCGGTGTTTCCCTTTTTTAGTTCTCCAATCCACCAACGAACCCTCCACCCCCTAAAGAGTGCTTTTTCAGCCCAAACGACCTTGTAAAACGGCCTCTTTGAGCTTCTCGTTCAGCCCGAATGAGCTTCCAAGTGTGGCCGTTTGGCAAATTCATTTGGGCTTGGCGGGAAATTTGATGGGGCAGATAGGGCTGATGAGGCGGATTGGATTAGGATGGGAGATGGGTGTGGAAAAAATGCGTGTAAGCCTTTTTCTAAAGATTTAATAGTTTGTGCTATATGATGGTTTTATGGGGAGGGACCGGAGGTGAAAACCAATCCATCGATTCTGGAGATGAAGATGAAGGTCCTATCAATGGCGATGCCAAGGCCTCTAACCCTTGGGGGGAATGTGAAGATTGGCCACCCTGTATAGTTGGCAACGCATGGCGTGGCCCTCCGGGTAAGTCACCGGAAGGGCCGTCAGCCTACAGTTTGGCATCTCTCGCATACTTGAGAGTATGCGAGAGATGCCTTTCTTTTTCTTGAAAATGATGTGTTTTCTTCCTTTTTCAGCCCATTTGGCACTTCTTTTCCTGCTACACACCATCCACTCTTTTTAATTTTTGTTAAACGTATAAGGTGTTGTTATACAGTCGTTTATAATTTTTCGTGCGGAAAGGACATCCACTTTTCCGCTTCTCCCCCTTTCTTTTAGTCGGCATTTTTTCTATATTTGCATCACAATCAACAATCTATTGGCAGGCCGCGCGTCTAATACCGCCAACTAACAACTTAAATATCATTCTTATGAAAAAAGACAAGTTAATCGTCTTGTTACTGACCTTATTGGTTTCAATGACTTCTTTCGCCCAAAAGACCAACTGTTCGGGCGATGTGGTCGATGCAGCCGGTGAGCCCGTTATCGGTGCCTCCATTGTGGAGAAAGGCACGAGCAACGGGGCTGTTACCGACCTCGACGGCAAATTCTCCGTATCAGTGACTCCCGGTGCCACGCTCGTCGTCTCTTACGTGGGCTATGCCACCCGGGAGATGAAAGCTGCTCCAAATCTACACATTGTACTACAGGAAGACTCCAAACTCATCGACGAGGTGGTGATTGTGGGCTATGGCGTGCAGAAAAAGAGCGTCGTCACAGCCTCCATTGCCAAGGTGGGCGCGGACGATCTGCAACTCGCAGCCCCCACGCGCATGGATAACGCCCTGAAGGGACTCGCCGCAGGCGTCACCGTCACCTCAGCCTCCGGCCAGCCCGGAGCCGCTGCCCGGGTCAGAGTGCGTGGTGTGGGCACCATCAACAATTCCGATCCGCTCTTCATCGTCGACGGAATGCCCGTGGAAGGCAACATTGACTACATCAATCCCAGCGACATCGAGAGCATGGAAGTGCTCAAAGACGCCGCCTCGGGTGCCATCTACGGTGCACGGGCGGCCAATGGTGTGATCATTGTCACCACCAAGCGCGGGCGGTTGGGCAAGGTTTCGGTGAACTACAACTTCTCCTACGGTTGGCAGAAGGCGTGGAAGCGCCGCGATGTGCTCGATGCCACGGCCTATGCACTGATGATGAACGAAGGAGCCGTGAACTCGGGCATGGCCCCCGTCTATGCCGACCCCTATTCCTACGGCAAGGGGACGGACTGGCAGAATGCCGTGTTCAACGACAATGCTCCTGTGGCAAACCATGAAGTGAACGTCAGTGGAGCCACTGAAAAACTCAACTACTATCTCGCTTTCGGTTATAACAACCAGGAGGGAATCGTGGGCGGCAACTACAACAAGTCCAACTATCGCCGTCTCACGCTGCGGAGCAACACCAATTACACCATCTTCGACGACTCCAAGGAGCGTGCGTGGCTCAACAAGCTCGATGTGCAGGTGAATCTCTCTTACGCCCGCATTAAGAGCACATCCATTGAGGCCAATTCGCAGTGGGGCTCCGTGCTGGGCAGTGCGCTGATGCTCTCACCACTGTTGCCCGTCTCCATTCCCGCTTCCGATGCAGCTGCGCAGGCTGCCGAGATAGCCCGTATGCAGGAGGCGACAAAGGTGACCGACCCGAAGACCAACGAGGTGACGGGCTACAACTACAAGCCTGTCTATGGGCCCAACGGCGAACTCTTCTACACGCCGGGAGCCGACTATCACGAGATGAACAATCCGGTGGCCATGCTCAACCTGCCCAGTGCCCCCACGTGGGTACACAAGTTTGTGGCCAACTTCGCTGCCACACTCAACATCGGCTGGGGACTCAGCTACCGGCTTTCCTATGGTGGCGACATCAACTTCAACGGCATAGATACCGGCTACACCCCCTACTACTATCTGTCGGGCAATAATCTGGCCACCAAGTCGTCGGTTACGGCCCAAAGCAACCGCGCTTCCATCTGGCAGGTGGAGAATGTGCTCACGTGGACGAGGCAGTTTGGCAGACATGACATCAACGTGGTGCTCGGCCAGACAGCCAAGCAGTCTACCGGATGGTATCTCGGCGGCAGCCGCAGCTATCCCGTCAGTGCCCGAAAGCCCTACATCGACTTTGCCACGGGGCTTGCCGTCGACAACGACATGAATGTGTGGGGAGGCCCCAACGATGAAGCCACGCTCGCCTCGCTCTTTGCCCGGGCAAGCTACAACTACGATGAGCGCTACATGGCCCAGTTTACCGTGCGCCGCGACGGGTCGAGCCGCTTCGGTGCCAACAACCACTATGCCACCTTCCCCTCGTTCTCGCTGGGATGGAATGTGACCAACGAGCCTTATCTCAGGAATGTCCGGCCCGACTGGCTCACCAATTTGAAGGTGCGCTTCTCTTGGGGAAAGAACGGTAACGAAAACATCGGTAACTTCCGCTATGCCGTCTACACCGAGGGCAACCACAATGTGCTGTTCGGTCGCAACAACACCGAGATTATCGGTACGCAGGCCGGCGGCCTTGCCAATCCCGACCTGAAGTGGGAGGAGAGCGTGCAGACCGACTTCGGACTGGACTTCGGACTTTTCCAAAACGCTCTTACCTTCACCATCGACTGGTATAAGAAAGTCACCAACGGCATGTTGATGGAAGTGCCCGTGCCGCAATATGTGGGTTCAGCCCGCCCCATCGGCAATGTGGGAAAGATGGAAAACACGGGCGTGGAGCTCGAAGCCGGCTATAAGTTCCGCGTGGCCGATGCCCGCTTCCACGTGAAAGGCAACGCCGCCTATCTGCGCAACAAGCTCGTCAATTTGGGCAACGACACGGGCTATCAGAACTATGACCACTTGCAAGGCGTGGGAACCATCACCCGCGCACAGAACGGACAGCCCTTCCCCTTCTTCTATGGCTACAAGACCAACGGCGTGTTCCAGAACATGGCCGAAGTGAAGGCATACGTCAATGCTGAAGGAACGATGATTCAGCCCAATGCCGTGCCCGGTGACGTGCGTTTTGTTGATGTCGACGGTGACGGCAAAATCAGTCAGGAAGGCGACATGACCAAGATTGGAAAAGGTATGCCCGACTGGACCTTCGGACTCACGTTGTCGGCCGACTGGCGCGGTTTCGATTTCTCGATGATGTGGCAGGGCGTGACGGGATGTGATGTCTTCGATGCCACCACGCGCACTGACATCTCCGTGTCCAACCTGCCCTCGTGGATGCTCGGCCGCTGGACGGGCGAGGGCACTTCCAACCACTATCCCCGCTACTGCACCGTGGACACGCACAATAACTGGCTCTCGTCCGACCTCTACGTGCACGACGCCTCCTATCTGCGCCTGAAAAACCTGCAGTTGGGCTACACACTGCCGCGCACGCTCACCCACAAGCTTTTTGTCGACCGCCTGCGCGTCTTCCTTTCGGCAGAAAATCTGATCACATGGACCAAGTATCACGGTTTCGACCCTGAAATATCTTCGGGCGGAACCTCACTCGGAGTAGACTACGGTGTCTATCCCCAGGCCCGTGTGTGGACAGTCGGGGTGAATGTCGGTTTCTGACCCAAGTGCAACCATCATTAGGAATATAACCCAAAAGAAGATTGATTATGAAAACGAACATATTATATAAGTTAGGTATTGCAGCTTTGCTCGCTGCTCTCCTTGTGCTGACAGGCTGCAAAGATTCCTTTCTGGAGGTGGAACCCGGCAAGAAGATGACACTGACAGAGTATTTCTCCACCGACGAACACATCTACGAAGCCGTGGCAGCAACCTATCATCCCATGCGCCTTTTCGACTGGAACGGTGCCACCTATAACCCCATCAACATTTGTAGCGAGGTGATGACCGACAACTTCTGGGCCGGCGGAGCCGACCTCAACGACTACACCTATTGGCACTACATGGAAGATTTCAAGGCCGACCCGCTCCACACGCTCGAAGGAATATGGAAACAGTGCTATCTGGGGGTGAAGAACGCCAACGACGTGCTATCGTATGTAGAGACCGGAAAGGATAAAATCACTGCCGAACACCAGAAGCTCTACACCGAGGAGGCGATGGTGTTGCGGGCATTCTACTACTGCCAGCTGTGGAAGTTCTACGGCTACATCCCCGTCTACATGAAGAATCTGACCTCTCCCTACACCTGCGGGCAATCAGCTCCCGATGCGGCCTACGATGCCATCATCACCTCTCTGGAAGAAGCCATCGCCATTGGTGCGCTGCCCATGCAGTGGGACGATGCCAATCTCGGGCGGGTGAACCGCGCCACGGCCTACATGCTCTATGCTGAAATGGTGATGTATCAGAACGACGAAAGCCGCTATTCCAAGGCGCTGGAATACATGCGGAAGATCATCAACAGCGGGCAGTTTGCCCTTCATGATGACTATGCCGCTCTTTGGACGAAAGAAGGGGAATGGACGAAGGAAAGTATTTTCGAAATCAACTACACCGACGGCCCCAACGGCAAGCGTGCCTACGGCGGCGGAGTGGGCAATGTGGGAGGCACATGGCTGCCCCGGCTCATCAGTCCTGAGGGCGGTGTGGCTGCCGACGGTGTAGATAACGGGTGGGGAGCCGCACCGGTCAGAACGGATGCCTACGACAAGTTTGCTTCCGGCGATGCCCGTCGCGATGCCACCTGCTATCGTCCTGCTTCGGGTTCCTACAAACCCCGCTATGAGGATACGGGCATCTGGCTCAGCAAGTATATTGCCCGCAGTGCCAACTTGCAGAACATAGCCGGTGCCACCGACGGCAACTATGCCAACAATCTGCGCATCTACCGCTATGCCGAGACCTTGCTCAATGCTGCCGAACTGCTTGTCCGCACCAACGGGTCGGCTGCCGATGCACAGCAATATCTCAACCTCGTGCATCACCGTTCAGGCCTCACCGACAACAAGGCGGCCACCATCGACAACATCATTGCCGAGCGCGACCTTGAGTTCATGGGCGAGGGTAAGCGCTATTGGGATCTCGTGCGCACGGGCAAGGCTGCTTCCGTGCTCGTCCCCGATGCCGACGGCTACCGCAAGAACACTTGGAGCGAGGCTCGCAAGTATGTACCCATCCCGCAGGCCGAAATCGATGCTGCCGGTGGTGGACTCGTTCAGCACAATTATTAACCCTTTCAATCAAGATAAGTATGATGAACAAGATATTCAAAAACACCTGTGGCGCACTGTTGGCAGCATTGGCCTTTGCCGCCTGTTCGCCCGAAGAGTTTGCCGGCCCTGACCAGAGCGGGGTGCCCTCCATCATGGATGCCAAGGCCACAGCTGCCGTCGACCAGACGACCAATGCCGTGACCTTCACGCTCGATAATGCCGCGAGCTATCCCGTGTGGCTGCTTCCGAGCGGCAAGAAGACCACCTATTCCACCGTCAACGGTCAGACGGTGATTTTCTCCGTGGCTGGTGACTATAAGATTCCCTACCGCATAGGCAACCGCAACGGCATCAGTGCAGGTACCGACACACTGTCGTTCCACATTGACAACTCGATAGTCAACTTCGACCAGTACTACAATCTCTTGGCCGGAGGGTCGGAGAAGTCGGGCAAAAGCAAGGAGTGGCGCATCGCCAACACGCTCGCCGGGCATCTCGGTTGCGGACCGCTGGGCACTACGGGCACCGGCTGGTATAGTGCGCAGCCCAACGAGAAGGCCGCCATGGGGCTCTACGACGACCGCCTGACCTTCACCACGGAGAGTGGCTACACCTACGATCCCGGCAAGGGGGGCACAGTGTATGTGAACAAAGGGGCCACCTTCGGCACCAATCCCGGCAACGGCAACGACTACACGGCCAATGTGGAGCAGCAAACGGCCGACTATCACTTCGAGGTGGAAGGCACCGCGCTCTACTTGGTGTTGCCGGCCAAGACGCTCTTTCCCTATCTCTCGGCCGACGCGCAGTATGACCGTCCGCGCTTCCGCATCGAGAACATCACTGCCACGCAGCTTGATCTCATCTATGACAACGAAGCCGCCAACATCTCGTGGCACTTCATCCTGACCGCCGGCAGCGAAGGTTTCCAAGGCTTCAACGCCGACAGCGACTGCAATCTGTGGAAAAACAGCAAGTTCACCCATACCTTCTATTACGCTCCCGGATGGTCGCAGATAGCCGACCCCACCGTGAAGGCCGACGGCAACAGCTACACTATCAGCTTGCCCACAGCCACCACGCAGCAATGGCAGGCCCAAGTGTTCTTCCACACCGACATGGCCACCAACAGTGCCAACAGCTATGACTTCTCGGCCAAGTTCATCTCCAACACCAATCACGATAACGTGACCGTGAAACTGTTCAAGGAGGGCGACGACAACACGTTCTTCTTCACCGAGACCATCAAGCTGAAAGCCTACGAGCCCTACGTGTTCTATAAGAGCAACATGAAGGGTATGGACATCGACAAAGTGGCACTGGTGCTTGATTTCGGCGGCAATGCCGAGAACACGGAGGTCACCGTGAGCCGCATCGACTTGCAAGAGCATGGCTGTGACGGCATCGAGGCTCCTGCGGAAGACGACAAGACGGTCTACACCTACGACGCGCCGTCCAATCTCTGGAAGTCCGGCGTAGACGACAAGGGCACGGCCGGCTTCACCACCCGCTACTTCTATGCCCCCGGCTGGAAGCAGATAGCCGACCCCGAACTGGTGTTCGACAATGGCAAATTCTCCTACACATTGCCCGAAGCCACCACGGATCGTTGGCAGGCGCAGTGCTTCATCACAACGACCATCCCCGCCGAGGCCGAGACATCCTACGACTTCAGTTGCACCATCAACACCGACAAGTCAGGCACCTTCATGGTGAAACTCACCGACACGGCTTCCGATGCCAACTTCCTGTTTGCCAAAGAGGTGACTGTGAAGGCCTACGAGGAGTGCGTGCTCAAAGTGCCGGCCGTGGTGCTGCCTAATGGTGCTGCGCCCGCCCTCGAACTGGTGTTGGACTTTGGCGGCAACGAGGCCGACACGCATGTCTCCGTCGGCAAAATCATTTTGCAGAAGACGGCCAAATGACGGGATAATGGCTTGAACAGAGGGAGTTGACCTAAAGACGTTGGTGCAACGCCCTGACTCCCTCTGAACTTTTAAAACGCTAAGGTATATAGATATTGAAAAAATGAAAAAGTACATGTTATTAAGTCTGTTTCTTTCCGCACTGCTGTCTTTCTCCGCCTGCGGCGGCAGTGACAACGATGGTGGAGCGGCGCCCTCTGTGGAGGGCATAACGGTCAGTCCGGCCTCCGTGAGCGTGACCGACAAGGAAACCGAGCAGCGCATCAGCATCACCGCACCCAAGGACTGGAGCGCCTATGCCGATGAGGCTTGCAGCAGTTGGGTGACTGTCACCACCTCCGGCACCGCCAAAACTACGGGCATGATAGCCTTGAAGATAACTGCCAACACCTCCTGCGAAGCCCGTTCGGGGCATGTGGTGGTGATGTCGGGCTCTTCGCGGGTGTCCATCCCCGTGACCCAAGCGGCTGCTGAGGCTTCAGAAACGCCCGACTCGCTCAAGGGCCCCGAGGGCTATCGGCTTGTGTGGCA
>ERZ791611.949-NODE-949-length-22585-cov-13.181447_pt1 | contig 22585 bp, 18 predicted proteins | sample MGYA00510275_ERZ791611 | MGnify/ENA primary metagenome ERZ791611 (study PRJEB30046, sample SAMN00791912) | human gut metagenome | study: EMG produced TPA metagenomics assembly of the A metagenome-wide association study of gut microbiota in type 2...
AGCACTTACTGCATAAAGGTTCGCCGGGTGTTCAACTTATTATTGCAATTCGGGGAGTCATTACTGTTTACGGGTTGTAAACGGCTCAGCCTAAAAACGTGGAATCGACTTATGTGCTACCGATGTAGCCAGTACAGCTCTTGATTAGCGATGTACTTTCTGATCAACGATATTAACGATGGTTTCTACTGCTTTTTCCATGTAGTCATAGCAAGCGAATTCGTTGCAACCATGTAAGTTTTCTACGCCGGTGAAGATGTTCGGTGTGGGAATGCCCATAAAGGAAATTTTAGAACCATCCGTACCGCCACGGATTGGCTGCATAACCGGTTCAACGCCGGCAGCCTTCATGGCAGCCGCAGCGCGTTCTACGCAGGTCATATCGTTCTTGATAACTTCATACATATTATAGTAGCTATCTGTTACCGTTACTTCCACAACGGTTTTGCCATAGCGTTCGTTCAATACCTTAGCGGCTAATTCGAACAAGGACTTCTTTGCTTCAAAAGCAGCGCGGTCATGGTCGCGGATAATATAATTCATAACGCCTGTATCCACTTCCGTTTTGCTGTCCGTCAACATGAAGAAGCCTTCATGGCCTTCGGTCAATTCCGGTACAGCGCACTGTGGCAACATACGGTCAAATTCCATAGCCAATTTATTGCAGTTGATCATAGTATTCTTTGCAGAGCCCGGATGTACGGAAATACCATTCAAGACAACATGACCGGCAGCAGCATTAAAGGTTTCATATTCCAATTCACCAAGGCGAGAGCCGTCAACGGTATACGCAAAGGCTACCGGGAAATCGGCAGCTACGAAAAGGTTAGCGCCGCGACCGATTTCTTCGTCAGGACCGAAAGCAACCCAAACGTCACCGCGTTCAATTTCCGGATGTTCGCCTAAAATACGAAGGGCTTCCATGATTTCAACAATGCCGGCCTTATCATCGCCACCGAGCAAGGTCGTGCCATCGGTTACGATTAAGGTCTTACCAACATATTCCTTTAAATTCGGGAAGTCGTCTACACGGCTATAAATCTGTAATGCTTTGTTAAGCAAAATGTCCTTACCGTCATAGTTTTCGATAACGCGCGGATTAATGCCTATTGCATTGTAAGCAGCTGTATCCATATGTGCAATAAAGCCAATAGCCGGTGCGTCCTTAGTGTTGCCCGGCAAGCAGCCTAATACGAAGCCGTTAGCTTCGTTGAAACGCACCTGCGACAAACCTAATTCCTTCAAATCCTTTACCAAGCCATAAGCAAATTCAACCTGTGATGTCGTACTAGGAACGGTTGTAGACGTTTCGTCAGAGCGTGTGTTCACTGATACATAGCGTAAAAATCTTTCCTTCATCGTTTCCATAGGTATCCTCCTAACTAATTACACAATACAAAGAGCCGCCCTAGGTGGACAGCTCTTCGTAGACTGGTCTTACTTCGCCAATGCGACGTTCAACCGATTTAAAGTTTTTTCTTTACCGAATAACGTTACGATGTAATTCAGGTCAGGACCATGCATCTGACCGGTAACTGCAATACGAATCGGCATGAATACAAATTTACCTTTTAATTTCGTTTCTTTCATGATTGCTTTGATGGCTGCTTTCACGTTTTCCGGCGTTACTTCTTCCATAGCTTCCAATTTGTCATGGAAAGCCTGGAGAACGATTGGGCACGATTCTTCCTGCAATACAGCAGCAATATCGTCAGCGTGTTCAGCGTCCTGTACCAATTCATCAGTGAAGAACAATTTAGCTTCGTCTTTAATCTGAGCACCAAAGCTGATGTGGTCTTTCAAGCATACACACAGCATGATGAGACGGGCTTTTTCAGCTTCGTCCGGGTTAGCCGATGCATAACCGGCTTCCTGCAAGTGCGGCAAGCACAATTCGTACAATTCTTCGTCCGTCAACTTCTTCATGTAGTTGAAGTTAATCCAGTTCAATTTGTCGATATCGAACACGGCCGGATTCTTCGCTACGCGATCCATAGAGAAGTTCTGAATCAATTCTTCCGTAGTGAACAATTCCTGTTCCCCTTCCGGTGCCCAACCGAGCAACGCTAAGAAGTTGTTAATAGCTTCCGGTAAGTAACCGAGGTTTTTGTACTGTTCTACGGACGTTGCACCGTGACGTTTACTCATCTTCTTGTAATCTTTACCAAGAATCAAGGAAATGTGACCGAACTTCGGTACTTCCCAGCCCAAAGCATTGAAGATTACAATCTGACGTGGGGTATTGGACAAATGTTCTTCGGCGCGAATAACGTGCGTAATGCCCATCATGTGGTCGTCGATAACAACCGCATAGTTGTATACCGGAATTCCGTCAGATTTCACGATAACGAAGTCGCCAATGCCGTTGGAATCAAAGGATACGTGACCACGTACCATATCATCAAGGCTCACTTCTTCGTTAAGCGGTACACGGAGACGAACGGTCGGTTTGCGACCTTCCTTTTCGTACTGTGCAATCTGTTCCGGTGTTAAATGCTGGCAATGACCGTTGTACTTCGGCGTTTCACCGCGTTCCAACTGAGCCTGACGTTCTGCTTCCAATTCTTCTTCGGAGCAGTAGCAATAGTAAGCTTTGCCTTCATCTAACAAACGCTGGGTAACTTCCTTGTAAATATCCAAGCGTTCCATCTGACGATACGGTCCATTTTCGCCGCCAACGTCGATGCCTTCATCCCAATCCATGCCTAACCAGCGCAAAGCCGCTTTAATGTTTTCTTCGCTTTCGCGAGTGGAACGAGCCAAGTCCGTATCTTCGATACGAAGCAAGAAGGTGCCATGCTCTTTACGAGCTAACAACCAGTTAAACAAAGCGGAACGAGCACCGCCAATATGAAAGGGCCCTGTAGGGCTCGGAGCGAAACGAACTTTAATCTTTGACATGTTATAAATCCTCTCCTTCGCAGATTGTCACTACGGCCTGCGCCGCCAAACCTTCCCGTCGACCAAAGGCGCCTACCCCTTCGTGCGTCGTTGCTTTTACACTGATACGGTCAACCGGAATGTCCAGTACATCTGCTATATTCGCTTTCATAGCATCAATATGAGGTTTCAATTTAGGAGCCTCTGCTATGACCATTACATCTACATTATAGGCGCTAAAGCCCCGTTCTTTCAACAGTAAATTCACTCGACGGAGTAATTCCATGCTAGAAATACCCTTAAATGTGTCATCCTCCGGTGGAAACCAGTAGCCAATATCCTTCATACCGGCCGCTCCTAAGAGCGCATCCATCAACGCGTGAATCAACACATCGGCATCGCTGTGACCATCCGGTCCAATGGGACTATCGATGGTAACGCCGCCTAAAACACAAGGCCGGCCTTCTTTAAAGCGATGCACATCATAACCGAAGCCGACTCTCGGCATCATCCTCGTCACCCCCAAATAATGCTTGGCGCGAATAATGTCCTCCGGCGTCGTCAGCTTACAGTTCGTGTAATCACTAATAACGACCTTTACCGGTAAACCTAAATGTTCGACTAAGGACACATCATCGGTGCCCATATAGCCTGTTTCCTTAGCGTGCTGCTGGGCCTTCACCATCACATCACGGCGCAAGCCCTGCGGCGTCTGCACCGCATAAAGCTCACTACGCTGTAATGTACAGGTTACAAAGCCTTTATCGTCAACACGTTTTATGGTATCTACAGCCGGCACTGCCGCAACGGCAGCCCCTTCTGTCATGGCCGCTTGGGCCACCTGTTCAAATAAATCAGCCGACGCCATAGGACGGGCACCATCGTGGATAAGCACCACTTCATGCGCCTCGTCTACGGCTTTAGGCAATGCAGCCGTACCGCAATACACGGAATCCTGGCGCTCCGCACCGCCTTGGACAATAACCGGCGTCCACGGCAAAGAACCTAAGGAATCCTTCAAGGCATCGATTTCCTGCTGCACCTTCGCTTCTTCACCGGCGGCTGCCACGACGATAACCGTCTTCAAATCCGGCACCTTCGTCAAGTGAAGTAAATCCCACTGCAACACCGAATGGTCGCCAAGGCGCAAGAACACCTTATTGTCCGGTCGATGCATACGACGACCGGCACCGGCCGCCAGTACTATACAATGAATCATTCTTTATTCCCCTTTGCGCGCGCAAATATCATACGACCGGCACTAGTCTGTAAGACGGAGGTTACCATAACATCGATAACCATATCCACAAACTCGGCGCCATTTTCGATGACGATCATCGTACCGTCATCGAGGTACGCTACACCTTGGTTATCTTCCTTACCGACCTTAATAACCTGAACGCGAATCCACTCACCGGCAATCAATACCGGCTTCAACGCATTGGCCAAGTCGTTTAAATTCAAAACAGAAATGCCTTGCAACACCGCAACCTTGTTAAGATTGAAGTCGTTGGTAATAATCTTCCAACTCCGTTCCAAAGCAAGCCGCATCAGCTTCGAGTCAACCTCGGTAATATCCTCATAATCATCAGGGATTACCTTAATAGGAATTAAATCCTTATGCTGCATTTCCTGCAAAATATCGAGCCCACGACGACCGCGATTACGCTTCAACGTATCCGACGAATCGGAAATGCGCTGTAATTCTTCGAGGACAAACAGCGGCACTACCAACGGGCCTTCCAAGAAGCCCGTAGCGCACAATTCCTGAATACGACCATCGATGATGACAGACGTATCGAGGAGCTTCGGAATAGAGCCAACAGCTTCCGGTTCCGTTGTAGCCGCCGCAGCGACTTCATTCTTACGACCTTTGCCTTTCGTGCTCTTATCTTTATCCTTCGTTTCCTTAGCGGCCATACGATTTTGCGCCCAGTTGTTGTAAAGTTCCGGTCCCTTGCGCGATGCTAACCGCATGCCCATATAACCGAATAACGCACTGAGCAAAATAGGAATATATGACCCAATGATGGGCACTCGATAAAATGCCAAGCCAATTAAGTTTGCTATTATGAGTCCTAAAAGTAATCCGCCAGTACCGGCAATCAAATCCTGACTCGGAACATGTAGCAAAATGCGTTCAAAGCTTTTTGACAAGCGCATACCTTGATGGATGATAAACGCGGAGATAGCGTAACCAATCCCGGCGCCGATTAAACCGCCTAAAGCCAGGGTCAATATTTTCAAAATGGAAAGTCCGAAAATACCCGTATCCAAGAAGCGATAATCAATCATCGGCGACAATAAAGGCATAAAATTGTTCGTCAACATATAGCCCATGATCCCGACCAGTAAAGCTATGACATATCGTATTATCCTATATACCATATTTCTCACCTCCTTTCTGTCTTACTCATCATTGTACCCCAAAACTCCCCTTACTGTCACGTTTTTATCGAATATTTTTACCGCCAAATACCGCCTGCATAGCTTCCTGTACGGTAACTACGCCTTTTACCTTAATGTCGTCTCGCAGTTCCTTCAGCTGCTTCACATTCCCATCGGGCACGATAAACCGTTTAAAGCCAAGCTTCGCCGCTTCCGCTAAGCGCTGTTCCAACCGCGGAATGCTGCGCACATTACCGGTTAAGCCTACTTCACCGAGGATAACCATGTCTGACGGTACCGGTCGATTCATAAGATTCGACACAATAGCCACCGCCACAGATAAGTCGCACGCCGGTTCGTTCACCTTAAGACCGCCGATGACATTAACATACACGTCCTTGTTGCCCAGCGAAAACTGACAGCGTTTTTCCAGTACCGCCAGAAGCACGATGAGTCGATTCAAATCATAGCCGATGGACGTGCGCCGTGGCATGCCAAAGGCGGTATTCACTACGAGGCTCTGCACTTCCACAAGTATAGGGCGAATACCTTCTAAGTAGGCCATAACGGCAGACCCTGTTTCGTCTTCCGTCCGTTCTGCCAGAAGCGTTGCCGATGGATTTAAGAGCTCTACAAGGCCGGCGCCATCCATAGAGAATAACCCCGTTTCCGACGTAGAGCCAAAGCGGTTCTTAATGGCTCTAAGAATACGGAACTGGTAGGACCGTTCCCCTTCAAAATAAAGCACTACGTCTACCATGTGCTCTAGCATACGCGGACCGGCGATATTACCTTCCTTCGTTACATGGCCAATGATACATACCGGAACGGACCGTTCCTTCGCAAAGCGCAATAACCGTGCCGTACATTCCCGAACTTGGCTAACGCTGCCCGGTGCCGATTCCACATCATCGGTAAACACGGTCTGAATGGAGTCGATAACGAGTAATGTCGGCGGATGGTCGGCCGCTTCTTTTAATACCGCATCAAGGTTGGTATCGGCCATAACCTGCAGCCGTTCACTGTTAATACCAAGCCGCTCAGCTCGTAATTTCAGCTGCATTTGCGACTCTTCACCGGACGCATAGAGAACGGTGCCTTCGTTGTCTGCAATAGCGCCGGACACCTGTAAGAGGAGCGTCGATTTGCCGATGCCCGGGTCGCCGCCGAGAAGGACCAAGGAACCGGGTACGATACCACCGCCGAGGACGCGGTTTATTTCACCATAACCGGTGAGGATACGAGGCGCATCTTCGGTGCGAATTTCCGTTAAGGCCACCGGCTTTGGACGCTTCTTATCAACCGGTTCATAAGCGGCGGATGAGGACTTCTTCGTCTCCCGCACTACTTCCTCGACCATCGTATTCCACTGGCCGCACTGGGGACAACGACCGAGCCAACGAGACGACTCGGCACCGCAATTATTACAAAAATACACTGTTTTGGTCTTTGCCATAGTACCTCCACAAGGGGATAACATACAATAACTCCGAATAGCAACCTACTGTTCACTACGCGGAGATAAAAAAAATCACGAACACTACTTAAAGTATTCGTGATTTTCTTTGGAAACTCCTTCTTGCCAGCGAAAGTAGTTTCTATATTATGCAGTGTGGTGTACTGCTGTAGCCACGCTCATAACGATGTCGTCATCCTTGGCTTCGGCTTTGATGACACAGCCTTCCTTAGCTTCACCTTTTAAGATTAAGTCGGAAATCGGGTCTTCTACCAAGCGCTGGATTGCACGTTTCAACGGACGAGCACCGAAGGCGAAGTCGGAACCTTCTTTGACGAGGATTGCCATAGCGTCATCGGACACTTCGAGGTCCATGCCACGTTCGTGCAAACGATTGGTAACGTCGCGGAGCAAGATGTGAACAATCTTGTTGAGGTCGTCGCCAGTCAACGGATGGAATACGATCATTTCATCGATACGGTTCAAGAATTCCGGACGGAAGTGACGTTTAACGGCTTCCATGGTATTCTTCTTCGCTTCTTCGAAGCTATCGGTCTTAGCCTTTTCGGCTTTGCCCTTCGCTGCGAGGAAGCCCATAGCCGCGCTGTCTTCCTTCAAGTAGGAAGCACCGAGGTTACTGGTCATGATGATAACCGTATTTCTGAAGTCAACCGTACGACCCTGGTTATCGGTTAAGCGACCATCATCCAATACCTGCAAGAGAATATTGAAGAAGTCGGCGTGCGCTTTTTCCACTTCATCGAAGAGGATTACGCTATATGGTTTACGACGTACAGCGTCAGTCAACTGACCGCCTTCATCATAGCCGACGTATCCGGGAGGTGCACCAACCAAACGAGACACGGTATGCTTTTCCATGTATTCCGACATATCGAGTCGAATCATGGCTTTTTCATCACCGAACAGGTTAGCCGCTAAGGCACGAGCCAATTCGGTTTTACCAACACCGGTAGGACCAAGGAACAGGAACGAACCAATCGGACGTTTCGGATCCTTTAAGCCGGCACGGGCACGACGTACAGCTTTCGCTACAGCCACAACGGCTTCGTTCTGACCAACGACGCGTTCATGCAATTCATCTTCCAAGCGGAGTAAACGCTGCGATTCTTCTTCAGCCAATTTAGCCACCGGCACGCCGCTCCATTCCGATACAACGGCAGCGATGTCGTCTTCGGTGACAACCAGCTTTTCATCGTCTTCTTTAGCGCGTTTTTCCTGTTTAGCTGCAATGGATTCGGTCAGTTCTTTTTCTTCGTCACGCAATTTAGCAGCTTCTTCGAAGTTCTGCGCCGTTACGGCTGCTTCCTTTTCTTTACGAACCGCTGCTAAGCGCGTTTCGAGTTCTTTTACTTCCGGCGGTGCGGTGAATACTTTCATACGTACCTTAGAAGCCGCTTCATCCATTACATCAATAGCTTTATCCGGGAAGAAACGATCCGTAATATAACGACCGGACAATTCAACGGCGGCTTTTAACGCTTCGTCGGTAATTTTAGCTTTGTGGAACGCTTCATACCGATCGCGCAAGCCCTTCAAAATGCCCAGCGTATCTTCTTCGCTCGGTTCGCCTACTAGTACCGGCTGGAAACGACGTTCCAAGGCGGCATCTTTTTCGATGTGTTTCTTGTATTCGTCAAGGGTCGTAGCGCCGATTACCTGGAAGGTACCACGAGCCAAGGCCGGTTTCAAGATGTTGGCAGCGTCCATAGCGCCTTCCGAGGCACCGGCGCCAACCAAGGTATGGATTTCATCGATGAACACAATCATGTCGTCATGCTTCTGTACTTCATCGATGGCTTTCTTCAATCGTTCTTCAAATTCGCCACGGTACTTAGCACCGGCCAACATGGAAGACAAGCTCAGTGAAATAATGCGTTTGTTCCGGAGTATTTCCGGTACATTCTGGCTTACAATACGCTGTGCCAAGCCTTCGGCGATGGCAGTCTTACCAACACCAGGTTCACCAATGAGGACCGGGTTGTTCTTAGTACGACGGCTTAAAATCTGAATGACACGGTTAATTTCAGTATCACGGCCAATTACCGGGTCAATCTTGCCCTGTTTAGCCGATTCGTTAAGGTCCGTTGCGAAGCCTTCCAGTTCGCCCAGCTTACCGTCACCGGTTTGCTGGCCACCTTCGGCGCTACCGTTTTCACCACCGAGCATAGAGCCAATGGTGCGAACGATATCTTCGGTACGAATGCCGAATTCTTGCAACACCTGAACGGCTACGCCGCCTCCATCACTTAAAATACCGAGCAAAATGTGTTCAGCACCAACGTAGTTGTGCTGCATGCGGTTAGCGGTTTCCACAGCCAACTGCAATACACGTTTCGTACGGGGTGTCATATACAAGGAGCCGCTGTGGTCAGTGCCACGGCCTACGGCGTCCAATACGGCCTTTTCGGCAGCGTCGTCTTCAAGGCCTAGCTTATGTAAAGCCTTAGCCGCTACGCTGTCTTTTTCTTCGAGCAAGCCTAAAAGCAAATGTTCAGTGCCCACGTAATCGTGGCCAAATTCCTTTGCTTTGTCTTGCGCAATGTCCAGTGCCCGACGAGCACTATCAGTAAAACGTTCTAACATATCTATCACCTCATATTCGTGGTTGTACGATTTGATTTATAGTCAAGTAATTAGGAAGCTAATTGCTTAATTGTCTTTTTTGTAGTCTTTGAAATCACTCACTTCGTGAGTCGCCTCTTTAGAGTTTTTGCGGATTACTTACCTTGCATGCGGTCTCTGATGACCTTAGCACGGTACGTATCGCGTTCTGCCGGGAGCATATCCTCTTTACCGGCATATTTGGACAGGAAGTTCGGTCTGGTGATAACCACCAGTTCATTGAAGAAATCCGAACGACCTTGCGGTAACACCTTCATATCAATGCCTAGCTGCACATCGCTCAACAGCGATAACGCTTCTTCACCGGATAAGCGGCGAGCGTACATCAACGTGCCGTAAGCACGCCATACGCGGTCTTCAAAAGCATCGTTGTCACTTTGACGGATAGCATCGCGCGCTTTCATTTCTTCGCTTACTAAGCCATCGATGACTTTCTGGAGCTGTGCTACTGTGTCTTCTTCACTAATCCCCATGGTCACTTGGTTCGATACCTGGTAAATATTGCCTAAGGCTTCAGAGCCTTCGCCATATAGACCACGTACCGAGTAACCTAATTGGGAAATGTTCCGCACTACGCGATTAATGCGGCCGGTCATGGCCAACGCCGGCAAGTGAAGCATTACCGACGCCCGAAGGCCGGTGCCTACGTTGGTAGGACAAGCGGTTAAGTAACCGTATTGTTCGTTAAACGCGTAGTCGTATTTGCTTTCAATGGCATCGTCCACCTTGAAAGCGTGAGCCAACGCTTCGTTAAGGCGCAGGCCTGGTTCCATAGCCTGGATGCGAATGTGATCTTCTTCGTTGACCATAATGGCTACGGACGAATCATCGGCTACGACGAGGCTGCGATGCGGTGCTTTCTGAGCTAGCTGAGGGCTAACTAAGTGCTTTTCCACGAGGATTTCGCGTTCCGTATCGCTCAGCTTGTCAAGGCTGATGTTGGAATATCCACGACCGTCAGCGTCCTTTAAAGTCCCCAAAATACCGCGCATCATGGTGTCTACCTTTTCAAGGGACGGTTCATGATTGCGATTAGTAAATTGCAAGCCTTTGAAATTACGTGCCAGTCGAATCCGGCTAGATAACACGATGTGAGACGCCTCGGCCTTGTCGGTCGTGTTATCCTCCTTGAGCCAACTGCTTAGCGGCTCATCGAGAATTTTATCTAACATAGTGCTACCTCCTTATTGCTGTGTCCCCAGTTGCTGTTCCAGGGTTTTTATTTCATCACGAATGCGGGCAGCATCTTCGAAGTGTTCTTCGGAAACAGCCTTCTGCAAATCCTGACGCAACCGTTTGATTTGATGTTTCGTGCGGAAGACGCCATTGCCACGGCCCGGTACGCGACCTTCGTAGTTCAACGAACCTTGAAGACGTTTAACGAGCGGTGCAATTTCGGAAGCGAACGCCGTGTAGCATTCATCGCAACCGAAGCGGCCATTTCGATTGAAATCATCGAAGGTCATGCCGCATTGCGGACAATGCTGTTCGTGGCGGCGCTGCAACACGCCTTCAGGATAAATTGCATTGGTAAAGAAATCATTCGTAAAGAAATCATTATCAAACATAGAGCCTCCCATATTCATAAATCCAGGAAACCCGGTAGAGCCGAAGCCCTGAATGTTATGTTTTGCGGCACAGTCCGCACATAAATGGCGTTCTGTTTTCTTGCCGTTCACAATATTTGTTAAATGAACCGTTGCATCGTTTTTCTTACATTCATCACAGATCATACGGTGTCCCCCCTAACAATTGCCACTACCTTATCGAAAAGGTGTTTAATCCGTTCATCGCGAACCGCCGGGTCCGGGATGGATTCCATCAATGTTACAAAGGATTCGTGAAGCAAAATCGCTTCGCGGTTCTTCAAGAACCCTTGCTTCATCAATACGAATAACGCGTGGTCGATTTGGCCCATCGAAATCGGCGCTTTGGCAACTGCCTTCGTCGGTTCCGGTCGGCTCTGTGCACCGGTGCTACCAGGAATACGGGTTATGCTGATGAACCCGCCTAAACCACGGCGAGATTCGACAGTAAAACCGCGATCATTGGAGAACCGGGTGCTCAATACGTAACTGATCTGCGACGGTGCGCAATTCAGTTCGTCGGCCAATTCGTTACGCCGCAAGACCACACCGTTTTCTTGTTCTTCCAATAACTTTTCTAATATAAATTGTTCAATTCTATCTGCCAAAACCCCATGACTATCACCTCGTTGTATATCTCTTTGTCTCTTTGTCCTTTTGTTCTTTCAACCTTGACTATATAATAGTTGACCTTTTGACTTTTGTCAACACCTTTTTGTAAAAATTTTAGACTTTTTGACTTTTTGTTGTAAAATAAAAGTCGCAGCACCGGGAAACCCCAGTCGTACTGCGACTTTATAGCCTTTTAAGTTTTTAAAAACTTTTTTGACTTTTTGCTTATTTTGCGCGGCTACCCAAACGGGAGTCAACGAACAACTGGCTGGACGTACTGTCACCAGCGAAGGTGAATTCGTCAACCAAGTCACGAGCGTTAGCTTCTTCTTCTACCTGTTCCGTTACGAACCAGTTCAAGAAGTTAACCGTTGCATAGTCTTTTTCTTCTGCTGCTAACGTATACAAATCGCTGATCTTACCAGTGATAAGCTGTTCGTGAGCGTATACCATTTTAGCTACTTTCAACGGATCGCTTTCGCTAATAGCAGTCGCTTTGATGTCACCCAAGGTTACGCTTTCGCCGCGGCTTTCCAAGTAATCAACGAATTTGAATGCATGATCCATTTCTTCCTGATACTGGAAGCGGAGCCATGCGGAGAAGCCTTTGAAACGAGCGTCAGCCATGGTCAAAGACAAAGCTAAATATAAATATGCGGAGTTGAATTCAAAGATAACCTGTTCATTTAAAGCTTTTGCAATTTTCTGATTCATCATTGTCACCTCAACTGAAAATATATAGGGAATAAGAAACTTTTCTTACAGGTATAGTATACCATATCGAAAAGAATAAATCTACTCTAAAAGTACGGGAATTAAACCTTTTAATACAGTTACTACGTGCTGTAAGTATCTTACACTTCTATTATTACCGGTGTTAGCAATTTTTTCAAGCGCATACAACCTAACAGTTAGTTATAATTCTTATATAGAATGTACAACGGCTTTAACTGCCAGAAGCTTAATTGTAATTTTTATATAGCGGTCGCGCCACTAAGGCTATCAAGCATGCAATACCGCACACAACGGCGCCCATCCAGATGGTGTCGTACACGGTGCCCCAGTTGAGCACGAAGCCCCCTACTGTGGCGCCCGCGGCAAAGCCAAATTGCAAGGACGCACTGTTGAAGCTCAAGATAATACCGGCCGCTTCCGGTGACAATCGTGCCGTGTACAAGGTTTGCACCAAGCCGAAGGACCAGGCCATCATGACCCAGAACCAGAACAGCACCACCGCTACCCAAGGTAGATAAAAGGCCCCAATAAGGATAACGGTCAAGCCCGCTGTGGCAATCATCGTGCCATAAAAGGTTTTCGGCACGCCGAAGTGGTCAATAAGCAGGCCCCCTAGTTTCGAGCCACACAGCGCCGCTACGCCAAAGGCGGATAAAATACCGCTCAGCAGCGCGTCGCTCATAGGCATCATGCTCTGCAATAACGGCGTAATGTACGTGTTCATCGTCGAATAGCCCGCATAAAGCAGCATAATCATAGACAGCGCCACGATAATCGACGGCTTGCTAAAGAGTTCAATTTGTTCCTTTAACGTAGCCGCTTTATCGCCCGGAATGGCCGGCAAAGTCTTAACGATTACAAGCATGGCAATGACGCCGCAAACACCGAGGATGTTGAAGATCATGAGCCAATCATAAGCAGCTGCAATGAAGCGCCCTAACGGTATGCCAAACACCAGCGCTGCACTGTATCCCATGCTTACGTAGGACATAGCCTTCCCTCGTTCGCCGGGACCGGCCATCTTAACGGCCAATAAGTATGCCGTTGAAATAAACACCCCATTACCGATGCCCATGAAGGCACGACCGGCCAGCATGGTGTCAAAGGATATGGCAGGAATGGTAAGAAAAATACCAAGTACGACAAGGCCCATGCCAATTAGGAGCTGCCGATTTCGCGGCAGTTTGGACACGAGCATCATAACCGGCGGTGCTAGTAACGCGTTGGTAAAGGAAAAGGCGCTTACTAGCTGTCCGGCGGTAGATAAAGACACGCCCAGTGATGCGGCGATTTTATCGAGAACGCCGACAATGACAAATTGGGACGTGCTTACTACGAAACTGATGATACCTAACAGGTATATTCGCCAAGCGTTTTGCATAGTCACCTCATTGTTTTCAAAAAATACTACTAGTTCAGTATACATGATTTCGTTGTTCTTTTCTATAGAATTTAGCGGAATTTAGGGGATCGGCCTTAGCCTGTGCGGATTTGGTGCAATAAGCGTAGCCCGAACTGGTCGGCAACGCAGAGTGTTCTAGGCGTCGAAGTGTTGGAATTTTAGATTCTTCTTAAGTAACGCAGAGGGCTTGCCTCAGCGATTCTCGGCTGTCGCTTACGCAAGGCCATCGAATTCGCTGAGGCAAGTCCCTCTTCGGCGTTTTTCTTAATTTAGCGAATTTAAAATTCCAACGCTTCTTTTCGGCTCGAATGTTTTCTCTGCGTCCGCCGACTCGTTCGGTACACTCCCGCTTACTTTAGCAATTTCTCCGCACGGACTAACAGTACCAAGCTTACATGGCGCCTAGGGGAAAAACCTGAACATAGTGCTTCTATGGTTAGCCGGTACGGATTTGAGTGCCCGTTGCTTCGCTCCGGGCGGAGGGTGCGCTGGACGGATTCTAGTGCCCGTTGCTTCGCTCCGGGCGTGGGTTAGCCTGTTCGAATTTGAGTGCCCGTTGCTCCGCTCCGGGCGGAGGGTTAGCCTGTTCGGATTTGGGTGCCCGTTGCTCCGCTCCGGGCGTGGGTTAGTTTTTTGATGGCTATTTTCTTATTCGTAGTTTAGGACCATTACGTTGGAGGGAAGGTTTGACAGTGTGTTTTTGTCAAATTCGATTTCTTGTTTGCCTAGGTGATGGCCGCCACCGATTTTTTCGAGGAAGTGGTCCAGTTTACCAAGTGTGAAGTTGAGGACGTCGGTATGGAAGTGCATGGGTATTACAAGTGAGGGTTTGAGTCGTTTTATGGTGTCGACGGCTTGTTCAGGCCCAATTGTGGCAATGCCGCCTACGGGGATTAGGAGTGTGTCGACGTGACCGATTTGTTTGATTTGTTCTTCGGAGAGTGTGTGTCCAAGGTCGCCACAGTGACAGATGTGTAGTCCGTCAATGATGTATTTATAGATTATATTATGCCCTCGTTCTTCGCCATTTGCTTCATCATGATAGGTCGCAACGCCTTTCATTTCAATACCTTTATGGGAGAAGGTACCGGTTTTGTTTAAGTGGTAGAAATCACCTTGTACGATTTCCGTATTGTTGTGGTCAAAGTGTTCGTGACTTGTGGATACGATATCGGCTGCAACTTCAGGGAGTTTGTAGCCTACCGATTCGTCAAAGGGGTCAATTAAGATGCTTACACCATTATCAGCGGTCAGTAAAAAGCAAGAGTGTCCAAACCATTTTATTTTCATTTATTTCTCCTATCTGCTGGTTTGCCAGCACAATACATTTATTAGTTTCGTTTGTCTTTTTAGTGAGTATTGCTACAAGGTTCTAGGGTAAAGGGTTTTATTTCAGAACCACGATGGAGCCCATCACGAGTGTCATAATGATGAGGACCGGCGGAAGTATTTGTTCTAGTTTTTCTTTGCTGAAGCGTTTTAGGATTATCGGTGCTAGGAATGCGCCCGATACGGTGCCGATAACGAGGAGTCCAGCGAGGGTCCAGTTAACGTTGCCAAGGCCTAGGTGCATGGCAAAGCCGCATAAGGATATGCCAACGAGAACGAATACGGATGTGCCCACGGTTTCAAGTGCGCCGCAGCCTAAGACGGTAAGTCCGGCCACGATGGGTGTAGTGCCGCTAATGCCGACTAGGCCGGACATGGCGCCACCGAGGAAGCCATAGAGTACGGCTTTTATCGTGTTGGCCATTGTGATGTTTTGCTTCGTTGTTGACGTAGTTGTCGTTGTGGCACGCTTCAGCTTGCCTTTGCGTTTTTTTCGATAGGCAATGATCATTTGAACAGCTAATACTAAGAGTAATACGCCGGTAATCTTATTGTAAAAGCTTTGAGGCAAGAAGTCCGAGCACAAGGATCCTACTATAGCGCCTACACCAGCGCCTATTATCATGATGAGCCCTAGTGTGCGGTTTACATTGCCTGCTTTCCAGTGACTAATCGTGCCTATGGTCGTAGTCGGTATAATTGTGGCCAGCGAGGTCTCCGCCGCAATGGCCGGTGGAACATTAAAAAATGCGGTCAAAATACCTACGTAAATACCACCGCCGCCACCGCCTAAAGAGATTATTAGTACTCCTATCAAAAAACCAACTATTGGTAACGCTATTATTTCCATTTTCGTAGTCCTCCATTCACATACCATCAATTACATATGCAACAAGCTCAGGCTTGACTTCATATCTGGGAGCAAGTAATATTGTAACCAATAGATTTGCAGATTAAAAGCGCTTATTTTAACTAGTTTGTAGTTGTTTTTCGACTGATTTTTAATGAGATTGTTTGTTAAGCTCACTGTTTAGTAAAGGAGACTTTGCAATGGATATTCGTCAGCTTACCTATTTTCTAGCTGTTGCCGAAGAAGGTTTAATTACTAAAGCGGCTGACCGGTTACACATTACCCAATCACCGCTCAGTCAGCAGATGATTTTACTGGAAAAGGAATTGGGCGTGCAGCTATTTAAACGTACCAAAAAGCATATTGGCTTAACGGAAGCTGGTTACGTATTAAAGCGCCGTGCCGAACAGCTTGTAGACTTAACGCAATTAACGATGAATGAAGTACGGGAAACGGCGCATGGTATTCGAGGGAAATTGACCATAGGCACCATCAATTCATCGGGCAGCTTCTCGCTACCGGAGATTATTCGTTTATATCACCAAACGTACCCTTTGATTACCTTTGACCTGCGACAAGGCGATACGCAACGCATTCTGGAACTGTTAAATTCACATCTCATCGATATTGGCTTTGTCCGCCTCCCTATCGATTCGTTTCTCTATGATTCTGTGACGGTGCCACCGGAAGGCATGGTTATGGTAGCCAATGCTAAGGATGTTAACCTAGAGGCGGAAGAAATATCTCTTGACCAGCTGAAGGAGCTACCTTTATTAATACACCGTCGCTACGAAACAGTGATATCCGACTACTGCCATCAAAGTGGCTTTGAGCCGACTGTGTTTTGCACAAGTGATGAAATCGTCCCTCTGTTAACATGGTCTCTTTGCGGCCTCGGCGTTGCCATTGTTCCGGAAAATGCCATTAATCTGTTAGCCAACTCGTCACTAACAATAAAGAAAATTGTAACCCCTACTGTTTCCACTTCGAGTGCCTTGATTTGGCGCAAAAATGAAGAATTGCCGGTGGCGGCTACTCATTTCATCAACATGTACAAAAACCAATATAACGGTTAGACCCAAACACTCTATTCCAACTTGAATAATGACTTATTTACAAAAGCGGATTTTCTTTACAATTGCACAACAAAGGATTTACTGAGTATTTTCTGTATCTTTCGGGCATTGTTTGTTAGTATGTAATCGAAATCGATGAGCGTGTTTCGTATGAAGATATGCTCACTTATCGTGTCGAAGAATGTAGAAAGATGTAGGAGGAATCCGTTTATGAAGTCATCATTTCGATTAAAAGGTCTTGTGTATTTATCGTTGGTTGGTGTTCTTTCGGTGGGCAGTGCGTATGCGGCAAGTCCGGCTCAGACGGCTGCTCAGTTGGGTGCACAGGCCGGTGTTAGCGCTAGTGCTACTGCTAGTACTTCCACGACTGCTGTGGCTCCGATTTCGCAGCGTGCTGAGTTTCATGTAAGTGCCGGTGATACGCAGGCAGTACAGCAGATTAAGATTTTGCCCATAAATCGTGCTAAGTTGTGGGCTGGTCAGCGTTTCGATATGGAAGTTGAATTACCGAAGTCGACGACGGCGCAGAAGATTACGATTAATGGGCAGGATGCATCGGTTGTGTTTGGCAAGAAAGCTATCATAACGGATTATCCGAATTATCGTTCGTACCGCATTAATGATGTAGCATTCAAGACGGCTGGTCCTATTACAGTGCAGGCTACGGCTCAGACGGCTTTAGGTACGGCTACGAAGAGTGTGAATTATAATGTAGTTTCTGAAAAGGCACCGCGCTTAGCTAAAAATGTTATTGTTTTTATTGGCGATGGCATGAGTTTGCAAGCTAAGGAGTTAGCTCGTATTCTTTCAAAAGGATTATCTGAAGGCAAATACAACGACCTCTTGAATATGGAAAAAATGCCTTATTTGGCAGAAATAACCACATCTGGCTACGATTCGTTGGTAACGGACTCGGCCAACAGTATGTCCGCTTACATGACGGGTAATAAATCGGTAGTAAATGCTATGGGCGTTTATGAAAATAGCACGCCGGATCCGTTGGATGACCCGAAGGTAGAAAATTTATCTGAAATTTTATCTCGTTCGAAGGGTATGTCCTACGGCATGGTAACAACGGCGGCCATTACGGATGCAACACCGGCTGCAGTAAGTGCTCACACTCGTCGTCGTGCGTTACAGAATTTCATAGCTTCTGATTTCTTAAACCGTAACCATCCGCCGGCTGTATTGATGGGCGGCGGTTCGCAGTTCTTCCTCCCCTTGTCCACCCCAGGCTCTAAGCGTAAGGATAACCGGGATCTCATTTCAGAGTATAAAGCAGCCGGCTATCAGTTCGCTGGCAATAAAACGGAATTATTAGCTACCAACGCTAATCACCCTATTTTGGGCTTATTCAATTTGAACACCATGAACGTATACATGGACCGCGCGTTCTTGCCGAAGAACCCACATGTACTCAAGGGCTTCAATGACGAACCGGGCTTGGTAGACATGACGAAGAAGGCTATCGCCGTGCTGGAAAAGAATCCGAAGGGCTTCTTCTTAATGTCCGAAGGCGGCTCCATCGATAAACAGCTCCACACCATGGATTGGCAGCGCGCCACCTACGACACCATCGAATTTGACCAGGCTATCAAATACGCACAGGATTATTCGAAGGCTCATGGCGACAACACGTTGATCATCGTTGTAGCTGACCACGCTCACGGCATCAGTATCAGCGGTACCTACAAGGAAGAAAACGGAAAAGTTGGCCGTGAAGCGGTTCGCGTTTACGGCGATGCCGGCTGGCCGACGTTCCGCGACGATAACCACGACGGCTTCCCGGACAATCCGGATCCGGACACCACTATCGCCGTTCAGTACGCTAACGCACCGGATCATTACGAAAATTACCGCTTCCAGAAGGAACCGACTGTGCCGGCTACGGTTACCCGCGACGGCCATGTAGTGGCTAACCCGAAACGCGCGCCGCAAGGTGCTCGCCTCGTACAGGGTGACTTGCCGACTACAACCGGCGAATCCAGTGAAGTTCACTCCGCTGACGACGTTATCTTAATGGCACAGGGCCCGGGTTCCGAATACTTCCACGGCGTAATGGATAACACCGAATTATTCTTCGGCGTCCTCCGCGCTCTCGGCGTTGACGGCAATAAAGGCACGCCGGAACGTCCGTTCACTTCCGAAGATAAAGCCGCTACGGTAAAAGGAGGTCGCTAATGCTCCATCGCCTATCAGCTTTAACCATGATACTAACGTCGCCACGGCAATGGGTGCATGTGCTAAAGTTTCACTGGCTCCGCACGCTTTCGTACCGAGGCCTGCGCATGGTGATGCTGTTGGCACTGTTAAGCGTTATTTCACCAATTGTTATGGCGCAAACACTGAGCTTTGACGACATGTATGCCGGCGCCAGCGCCGAAGGGCTCATCCTGTCAGACACCTTGAAAAATGCCAACGGCACCACGGTAACCATGCAGGGCTACATGGCGCCGCCGTTGAAGCCGAGCATCAATTTCTTCGTACTCACCCAGGAACCGATGGCGGTGTGCCCGTTCTGCTCCACTGACGCGGACTGGCCGTCCAACATCGTCGTCGTGTATTTAGAAAATCCGGTTACCGCGCTGCCGTACGACCAAACCATTACCGTTACGGGCACCTTATCCGTCGGCAGCTACGTGGATAGCGAAACCGGCTTCGTTAGTCTCGTGCGCATCAACAACGCCCAAGTTCAATAACGGGAGGTTTTTATGCTCACAATTTCAGATTTACAACATACGTATCGCGATGGTTCCGGTTCGGTAACAGCCCTCACCTTGCCTAGCTTTACCGCCGAAACCGGTAGTCAATGGTGTCTCACCGGGCCTAGTGGCAGCGGAAAATCCACGTTGCTTCACTGCATTTCCGGGCTTATTAGGCCCACTCAGGGCACTGTGATGGTGGATGATTTCACAGTCACGGCGCCCCCTAGCCCGACCATTCTCACGCGCTGGCGCGGTCACCACGTCGGCTACGTGTTCCAAACCTTCAACCTGCTCCCCTTCCTCACCGTCTACGACAACATCCTGACCGGCGCTTATTTCAGTAATACATCCCTTACCTCTGAAATAAAAACCCGTCTCGACCGTTTGGCCAATGAGATGGGCCTCCTGCCGCTGCTCAAGAAAAAACCGGACCAGCTGAGCCAAGGGGAACAACAGCGCGTCGCCATTGCCCGGGCGCTTATCAAGCAACCGGCGCTGATCCTGGCCGACGAACCCACGGCCAATCTCGATAGCGACAACAGCAACATCGTCCTCGACCTGCTGAAACGCTACAGCGCGCGCTTTGAAGCGACCCTTCTCGTGGCCAGCCACGACCCGGCCGTCATCGGCGCGTTTACCAATCAACTGGCACTGACCAAGCCGACGGCTCATACCCAAGCCACCCCCAACGCGGCTTCGTCATCGGCTAACCCCAATTCGGCTGTGCCCCAACCAGCCGAATCAACAGCTAGCGCTGTAGGAGGTCCTCATGCTTAAGAAACTCGCTTTTCGCCAATTATGGCAACGACCCGTTACCACAGCATTGCTCCTCCTCATCATCGCCTTAGCCGTTGGCACCGGCGTGCTCCTTACCTCACTTACGTCCGGCGTCCAACGCGCCCTAACGACAGCCACCGAGCCGTTTTCCCTACTCATCGGCTCACCCGGTAGCGCGCCGCAGCTAGTGCTGAACTCCGTCTTCCTCCAAGACCGCCCGCTTTCGAACATTCCCTACTCGGAAGTGGACGCCCTTCGCCAGAAAACAAAGCTGGTAAATTCAGCAGTCCCTCTAGCATTCGGCGATAGCTACAATGGCTACCGCATCGTCGGCACTGAGCCCGCCATATTTCAAGTGAAATCAAAACCCTCAGCGCCGGAATGGCTTCAGGTTACCGATGGCCGCCAATTCCAAGGCCCCTTTGAAGCCGTCATTGGCAGTGCCGTTGCTAAACAATCCGGCCTTCAAATCGGATCTAAGTTTTACTCCATCCATGGTGTAGCCGCTACCGGCGGCCACCAACACAAGGAACACGCTTTTACGGTAGTCGGTATTCTAGCTCCTACCGGTGGTCCCTACGATCAAGCTGTGCTCACGGATATTAGCAGCATCTATGCACTGCATGAAAAACCAGGCGCACCGCCGGCACCGAAAGCCGTAACTGCCATCATGGTTGAACCCGTTGGGTACGCCCAAGCCTACACCTTGGCCGCCCAATACCAAAACCGCCACGACGTGCAACTCGTCTTCCCGGCCCAAGTCATCGTGCAACTCTTTAACATGATGGGCCGCGGCGAAAAACTCTGGCAACCCTTTGGCTACTTCGTCGTAGTCCTCGCCGTAGCTGTGGTAATTCTCACCTCCTACCTGGCTACTGTAACTAACTTGAGGAACTATGCGATACTGCAGGCGCTCGGAGCGACCAATGGTATGCTGTACCGCATATTGTTGCTCCAGATCGGCTACCTCATCGTCGTTGGAACCGCCTTGGGCTGTGCCCTCGGTTATGGCCTGTATGTGCTTCTAGCGCACGCGTTAGCTAGTAGTACTGCCGTCACATTGCCATTAAGTATTGCGCCACAAGGGCTATTGCTGGCCGGTGCGTGTGTAGTGACGGGGTTGATTTCCGGGGTGTTACCGATATATGCATTCCGCAAACGGCTTCAAGGCAATTTATCGACTCGGTTATAGCCTGTTCGGGGTAGTGCAATAAGCGTAGCCCGAACTGGTCGGCACGCAGAGCTCCTTACTCTAGAAATGTTGAAATTTTAATCTCCGCTGTTTTTACGCATAGGGCGCGCCCCGTAGCTTCTCGACTGTCGCTTACGCAAGGTCATCGAAGTCTACGGGGCGCGTCCTATTTCACGTAACATCCAAACCTGCGCCTCCTAAAATTTCAACATTTCTTTGCGCATCTACGTCCTCTCTGCGTTCGCCGACCTATTTCGGTACACTCCCGCTTTCATTAGCACTCAAACCGCACAGGCCAAAACACCTTCGCCGCGCACAAACGGTGTAAGCCAAGCATTTACTGCCGTAATGAAAGCCATAAATGCGGCACAGCCCGATTAGCCTGTACACCAATACCGCCCAGCGCCTACACTAGCCTCCTACAGGCTACAATTGGATCTAACAGCTATGCTACCTACTGTTGTTATAATGCCAACAAACAGAGGAGCAATACAAACACCCACAGCCAATAAATCCACGCCTTAGAACGGCACCAACAGCGATAACTCCGCCGTGCCTGGACCACCAACATGCGGCCCAGCACACCATTTTCTAAAGGAAAAAACATCAACATCCAGCCAAGCCCATCAAGTGTTCCGAACGCGGAGGCCACAGGCCAACTAGTTCGGTCTATCCCCGATGCTCTAAATCCGCAAAGGCTACCATACCAAGCCGCTAATTTACACCATCCCATCCCAAAGGCATTGGGATGCTTAGCCCGTGCGGCTTAATGCGTATCAAGTGTACCGAACGCGCCGGCGTTCGCAGATAAAACGTTAGAGCCATAGTAAACTGTTGAAATTTTCGGATCCGCTAAACTTAGCATAACGTGCAATAGGGGGCGACCTCGTAGACTTCGATGACCTTGCGTAAGCGACAGTCGAGAAGCTACGAGGCGCCCCCTATGACGTATTA
>ERZ791611.953-NODE-953-length-22551-cov-2.653094_pt1 | contig 22551 bp, 19 predicted proteins | sample MGYA00510275_ERZ791611 | MGnify/ENA primary metagenome ERZ791611 (study PRJEB30046, sample SAMN00791912) | human gut metagenome | study: EMG produced TPA metagenomics assembly of the A metagenome-wide association study of gut microbiota in type 2...
AATTCAGTCAACTATCTCTATGTAAGATGCATGTCATTTGCCCACCACCTGGTACATACGGAAATGAGCATAAGAAGGCTGCCTAAGATGCAGCAGAAAGAGGTTGAGGCTATTATTACCGCAAGCAAGATCCTGAAGGCGATGACCGATGCACAGATAACATCTGTAGAGGATCAGGAAAAGGTCAATTGCTATAGCACGAATCTAAAACAGCAGTATGAAGAAATGAGCGAAGTATATCAGGCAGCCTAGGAGGTGTTTGGAATGGATGAACAAAGGAAAGAAGCAGTTGGGCGATTAAAAACGGCATCTCCGTTAGAGGCGACACAGATTTTACAGCAGATGGAACTTTATGATGCGAAGTCTTCTCAGGAAGTCATCGATGAGGTGTATGTGCAGTTCAAGTCTGGTGAAAATATGAAAGATGAAGTGCTTAAGCCGGTCTTTATGTCTGTGGTTGACGGCCTTCTGGAGGCTACGGCAGGAGGGCGCGCCGCGCGTAAAAAGGGGCTGACTGCCTCCCGGGTCCTGCAGGAGTGCGAGCGTTTTTCCTATAATAATGAACCCAATAATGGTACTTATGTAAATGGCTATACAGAGTATAAAAATGCAAAAGAATTCGATGATGTGAATCCGAATATGACTCAGCAGTATAATGGCGAGAGTAGAAAAAAAAGTTTTGAAGATAAGGCCGCTATGGATAAGTATAAGCGGGATAGACTTAAAGGTGAGAAAACATTGCATGACGATTATACTGGCAAAGATAATCTCTATCTAAGGCAGGATAATCCAAATAAGCGTTATAATGACGAAACACATAGAAAACAGGCTCAGCCGGATCATATTGTGCCGTTAAAGCAGATACATGATAAATTCAAGTCTAATTATGCGCTTGATGATTCTGACATAAAAAGAATCGCCAATATCGAAGACAACTTTGCCGTTACCTCTGCTGAGATCAACCAGGTAAAAAAGGAGATGTCGAATAAAGAGTATATCAGATGGATGGAAGAGCATGGACAGCAACTGGATGCACAGACAAGAAAGAACATGCTGGAACTTCAGAAAAGTGCCGAGAAGGCCGTCGATTCAAAGGCCAATGAAACTGTGGCGAAGAACCTCATGGGCAAGGGAGAAGTCAATAATGAAACTATGAAGGCCGCGATTGAGAGGTTTAAGCAAGAAAATGGCGGCGAGGCACCGACGAAAGAACAGCGTCAGGAGATAGAAGAACAGCTCCGCAAGGAAAAGACAGGCCAAATTCGCGGCACGGCTGCGAAGAATGCTGCAAGCCAGGCAAAGGACTATGCGGTCGGCAATCTAATCTTGTTTATAGTAAAGCCGATCTATTACGAAATCGGCGATATCTTTAAAAATGGCTTGCAGGAAGGCGTTGGAGCAGGTTCTGGCATGGAAGCGCTTAAGATACGTTTTGGACGCGTTAAGCATCATGTCCTGACTCACGCGAAAGGATTCCTGGGGGATAATATCTGGGAGTTTGTGAAAGGCTTTGTATCGTCGTTGATCGAGGGCATTGTAAGCCTATTCGTAGGAGTGTTCAAGCAGATACTTAAAGTCATTAAGGAAGGCATTAAAATTTTCGTACAATCAGCAAAAGTACTTTTTGGCGAGGGCTCAAAAGAGATGACGCCTGCCCAGAAGGGAGATGCCATCATTAAGATAATTGGAGGCAGCGTATTGGCGATATCAGGAGTCGCAGTCGAGTCGTTGCTGAATAAGATTGGAATCGGCGAGCCATGGTCGGTTGTTCTTGCGACAATGATATCAGGCATTGCATCCGCGTTATTTATGTATGTTCTTGATAAAGCGGATATCTTTAGCACCAAAGCGGAGAACAGAAGGGATCGGATTATTGAAATATTTGATGAGCGGATCAAAGATATAAATGAAGCGGCTGAGACTTGCAATATCGTTGCTATCGAGACCTTTAAGAGGCAGAGAGAACAGTTCGAGGAAATTAATGAAGAGATTGAGGAAGCATTAAAAACTAAGGATGCCGCCGCGATCAATGAGGGCTTATATCGTATGGCGGACTTCATGAATGTCGATCTTCCATATTCTAATACGGATGAATTTTGTGATTATATGGACTCTGATGACGCAATTTCACTTTAATGGAGTTTTATAGAAGTCTACCAAAGGAGGATGCACCCCATGTACTATGCAACAGACTACATATCGCCCCTGGGCCGTGTCAAGCTCGCCGCTGATGGCGAAGCCCTGATAGGCCTGTGGCTGGAAGGACAAAAGTACTTTGGCGGGAAAGTCAAAGAAGAATTCGAGGAGAATAGAAGCCTCCCGGTTCTGGAAAATGCGAAGGACTGGCTGGACCGGTATTTTGCGGGGAAGAAGCCGGAGATATCCGAACTGCCGCTTGCGCCGATGGGAAGCGCATTCCAGCGAGGCGTATGGGAACTTCTCTGCGAGATTCCCTATGGGCAGGTTACCACTTATGGGGAGATCGCGAAAAAAATGGCGGCGAGGATGGGAAAAAGCAGCATGTCCGGCCAGGCGGTCGGAGGGGCGGTCGGCCACAATCCGATCTCTATCATTATCCCCTGCCACCGGGTTGTAGGCGCGAACGGGAGCCTGACCGGGTATGCAGGCGGGATTGAGAAAAAGGTAAAACTGCTGGAGCACGAAGGCGTGGATCTGCAGAAATTTTTTATTCCCCAAAAGGGAACGGCACTATAATTTACAGCAGACCAGTATAGAATAGCAGGAAGGAGGAAGAGAGCATGGGGATTTGGACAGAAAAGCACTAGCAGCAAGGCGTTAGTGTTTCGTACGCCTTGCTGATCAGGGAACTAAGGGACAGACCAATGATTAGGAGGCAAACGATGTCATATTTTTATTACCAGTCAAAAAGGATTTATTACACCGAATCAGGAAATGGAGCACCTGTATTATTTTTGCATGGCAATACTGCATCTTCCAAAATGTTTGAATTATTATTGCCCTTATATGAAGAACGGTTCCATGTGATTCTCATTGATTTCCTGGGGCATGGGAGATCAGACCGCCTGGAGAAGTTTCCGGCGGATCTCTGGATGGAGGAGGCCAGACAGACCACTGCGCTGCTTGCGTATCTTAAACTGGGTAAGGTGAGCCTGGTGGGAACCAGCGGAGGCGCGTGGGCGGCGCTCAATGCTGCGCTGGAGCGGCCGGACCTGGTTGGCAAAGTAGTGGCGGATAGTTTTGACGGCCGAACGCTGGCGGATGATTTCGCAAGGAATCTTGTCCTGGAACGGGCAAGCGCCAAGAAGGACGAGATGGGAGTCGGATTCTATGAGTGGTGCCAGGGAGACGACTGGGAGCGGGTGGTTGACATGGACACAGAAGCCATGATCCAGTGCGCTGAAAAGAAACTGCCGTTATTCATTAAGCCGTTGAATGAATTAAAGGTACCGCTTCTTCTTATGGGCAGCGAGGAGGACGAGATGTGCAGGAAGGATTTTCTGGAAGAGTATGATGCAATTGCGAAAGAAACCGGCGCGCAGATTCAGATATTTCCTACCGGGAATCATCCGGCGCTTCTTTCCAATGCAGAGCGGGCGGCGGAAGCCATTGGCAGATTTCTTAAATAGTATGAATTAAGAGAAGGGATGGAACATTTCGATGTTTCATCCCTTTTTGCGATTATAGGAAAAGCAAAACAGTAATATTGACATACAATGGTTTTGGTGCTATGTTTTAGGTAATTCGAAGGAAGGGAGGAAGAAAGATGAGGCATAAGCTGAAAGTAATTCTTACAGTTATCTTAATTGCCAGTATGAGTATTTTTCTATCTTTCGGCCTTCAATCCGATGATGCAGAGGCTGCAGCAGGCAGTTCTTTGGGGCAGGAAAGGCAGGGTGCATTATCCCAGGCGAATTATACGGATGGCAATGGAATGCATGTCTTAGACGGAGGCTGTATTAGCACGGAAAAAGAGACAGAAGCGGTCTGTTCGCAGATATTCCAGAGCCTCAAGAATCTTCAGAGGCTGCCAGTCTGGTTTTACGCATTTATCCTACTCTCTATATGCATCTGGCAGAAGAGGGCATTTTTGTCATATCTGCAATTCTATTTATTTCCTTTGGCACGATTCTTGTGCGAACTGTGTATCCGATTAGAAAAAGACGGGAAGAAACGGGACTTTGCTTTCTAACTCTTATATTTATAGAAAGAAAGCAGGGAAGAAATGAAGAATAAAAAATTAAATATTTGGATTGCTCTTGGGGTAATCTTTCTCTTTGTGTACCTCGCAGTCTTCGGCTGTGGGGGCGGCATTAAGGGAATCCGGGATATGCGCTTTGGCATAGATATCCGGGGTGGTGTGGAGGCCGTATTCGAGCCGGCAGGAACGAAGGAAAAGCCGACAAAGGCGGAACTGGAAATGGCAAGGGAAGTCATCGAGACCCGTCTGGATGCTCAGAATATTCTGGACCGGGAGGTGACGGTGGATGAAAAGGCAGGCAACATTATCGTCAGGTTCCCATGGAAATCCGATGAAAAGGACTTTGACCCGGAAACCGCTATTCAGGAATTAGGCCAGATGGCAGAGCTAACGTTCCGCGGGCCTGACGGCACCGTGTATGTAAAAGGCTCGGATGTAGCCAGAAGCCGGGCGGCGCTGGATGAGCAGAAGCGAAACATCGTGGAACTGGAGTTTACCAGCAAGGGCGCGGAAAAATTTGCCGATGCCACGGAGGAACTGGCAGGGCAGAATATGGGAATCTACATGGATGAGGAGATGATCTCCAATCCGATGGTGAATGGGAAGATTACAGGCGGGAAGGCTGAGATCACAGGGATGGCCTCCAAGGAGGAGAGCCAGGATCTTGCGGATAAGATTAATTCCGGGGCGCTGCCATTCTCCATGGAGACGACGAATTACAATACCATCAGTCCTACGCTTGGAGGCCGGGCGCTGAATGCGATGGCGGCAGCGGCAGGGATCACGATGGTTCTGATCTGTCTCTTCATGGTTGCGTGGTACCGGCTCCCGGGCATCATCAGCTGCCTGACGCTGGCCTTTCAGATCGCGCTGCAGATTCTGGCTATCTCGGTGCCGCAGTATACGATCACCCTTCCGGGCATTGCGGGGCTGATCCTGTCGGGAGGCATGGCTGTAGATGCCAACATCATTATCAGTGAGAGGATCAGCGAAGAATTGAAGAAAGGAAGTTCCGTGAAACGGGCGGTTAAGAGCGGGTACCAAAGGGCATTTTCTTCTGTTCTGGACGGAAATATCACGACGGCGGCTGTGGCGGGCATTTTGATGATATTTGGCTCTGGCACGATGCTAAGCTTCGGATATACGCTGCTGACCGGCGTGATCATCAATCTTCTGGCAGGCGTGTGGATGTCCAGAAGCATGCTGAACTCGGTAATCCGGTACGGATTTTTTAACCGGGAGAAGTGGTTCCGCAAAAAACGTGACAAGAAGGTGCTGCATTTTACTGAGGCAAAGCGGTATTTCTTCCTGGCCAGCATTGCTGTCATCGTCTCTGGAACCATATGGAGCGCGGCAAATGGCGTGAAGTTGGATACCCAATTTACTGGAGGCGTCATTTTAAAATACACTTACTCCGGGAAGGCGGATACCGGACAGATACAACAGAAAGTGGAGGATATCGCAGACAGAAGCGTCAGCGTCCAGACATCGGAAGATCCCTCTACGGGGGAGAAGAAACTGGTACTGACGCTGGCGGGAAAAAACGGGCTGTCTCCGGATCAGCAGAAGCAGATACTCAATACGCTGAATGAAGGGAAGGATAATCAGTTTCAGACTTCCGAGACGTATGCGGTGGAGCCCTATATCGGAGCAAAGGCACTGAAAAATTCCATCATAGCGATCGTACTTTCTTTCCTTTTTATTATTGTATATATCCGCCTGCGCTTCTCTGCACTTGGAGGACTGGCAGCCGGGGTTACGGCGGTTCTGGCGCTTATGCATGATATCTGCATCGTGCTGTTTGTATTTGGGATATTCCGGATACCGCTGAACGATGCGTTTGTGGCGGTGACGCTGACGATCATCGGGTATTCCATCAATGATACGATCGTATTGTATGATCGGATCCGCGAGCACAGGAATACGATGAAAAGGAAAGGAACTCTGGCAGAACTGGTGGATCTTAGCACGACGGAAACTCTGGGGCGGTCGATCAACACGGCATTTACCGTGACCCTGTGCGCATTCATTATTCTGGCTGCCTCGATCGTCTACCAGATGGAATCTATCACGAAGTTCTCCCTTCCGCTTCTTGCGGGGCTGGTATCGGGATGCTATTCGTCAATCTGCATCGCCGCGCCTCTGTGGGTATGGTGGGAAGAACAGGTTCAAAAACGGAAGACAGGGATGAAAAAGAAATGAAGAATATAAAATTATTTTTTAGAAATCAGCCGCCGGGGCGGCTCATTGCATCGGGATTCGCACTTGTAATCCTGCTGGGAGCATTCCTGCTTTTACTTCCAGTTTCCATAAAAGACGGAGCAGAAGTATCTGTGATCGACGCGCTCTTTACTTCCACCAGCGCTGTCTGTGTGACTGGACTGATCGCGACAGATATCGCGGATCATTTTACCGTATTCGGTCAGGCGGTGGTGGCGATCCTGATCCAGGTCGGAGGCCTGGGCGTCACATCGATCGGCGTAGGCCTGGTGCTGGCGGCAGGCAAGCGGGTTGGCATTAAGAGCAGGGTACTGGTCAAGGAAGCGCTGAATGTGGATACCTACAAAGGAATCGTAAGACTGGTGAAGGCAGTACTCATGATGACCCTGTGCTTTGAGGCAGGAGGGGCGCTTCTTAGCTTCCTGGTATTCAGCCAGGATTACGCGCCGCTGCATGCGGCGGGGATCAGCCTCTTCCATTCCATCGCCGCGTTTAACAACTCAGGATTCGATATCCTGGGAGGGCTGCAGAACCTGATCCCCTATCAGGATGACGTTCTGCTGAATCTGACCACGTGTACGTTGATCATTTTTGGAGGCCTGGGCTTTCTGGTGATTCTGGACGTATTAAAGCAGAGGCGGTTTCGCAGGCTGGCCCTGCACTCGAAAGTGGTGATCGTGACCAGTCTGGCCTTGCTGGCTGTGGGGACGGTCTTATTGAAGGCAACGGAAGATATTACATGGCTGGGCGCCTTCTTCCAGAGTGTTTCCGCAAGGACGGCGGGATTCTCCACGTACCCGATCGGACAGTTTACCAATGCGGGCTTATTCACCCTGTGCGTGCTGATGTTCATCGGCGCGTCGCCCGGCTCTACCGGAGGCGGTATCAAGACCAGTACCTTCTTCGTGATATTTCAGGAGATACGGGGCATGTGCACGAAGAAGACGGTCCACGCCTTCCACCGGAGCATCTCCAGGCAGAATGTTTCAAAAGCATTTATGATCACGATTCTTTCTGGCACGGTCGTAGGCATTGCGGTATTTTTGATGTGTATTCTGGAACCGGATTTCAGTTTCATGCAGCTCTTCTTTGAAGTGATCTCGGCGTTTGGAACGGTGGGGCTCTCTACCGGAATTACGCCAGATCTAAGCGTGGCAGGGAAGGCTGTGATCATCCTGGTCATGTTTACGGGAAGAGTCGGGGCGTTCACCCTGCTGTCTATGTGGGTGAACCGGGCAGAACCGAATGCCCGGTATTCAGAAGAAACAATATCAGTAGGTTAATCAATGAGGTGAATGAATATGAGAAAAAAGGAAGAAACTGCATATGGAGTCATTGGACTTGGACGATTTGGAGAGGCCTTGGCAATCATGCTGGCGCAGTCCGGAAAAGAGGTTATCGTGGTAGACCGGGATGAGAGTAAGATTAAGGAAATGCGCCAATACACGGAATGCGCTTTCGTGACCGAGAACCTAAGCGCGGAAACCTTAAAAGAGATCGGCATTCAGAACTGCGACGTGGTCGTTATCTGCATCGGCGAGAAAGCGGATGTCAGCATATTGATCACCATGAGCGTGATCGAGATGGGAGTGCCAAGAGTGATCGCGAAGGCGTTCAGCCCGGAGCAGGGAGCCGTATTGGAAAAGATCGGGGCAGAGGTGGTCTATCCGGAGAGGGATATGGCGCTGCGGCTTGGAAAAAGACTGCTGTCAAACAGTTTTATTGATTTTGTCTCTTTGTGCAACAGCGTGGAGATCCGCCAGCTGCAGGTGCCGGAGAGTCTGCTGGGGAGTACGGTGGAAGAGACGCAGATGCGTCGCAAATACCGCCTCAACATCATCGCCATCGTAAGCGGAGACCATACAGAGATCGAGGTTATGCCGGATTACCGCCTCAAGCAGGGAGATATCATCGTGGTAATCGGGAAAACAGAAAATATTGATACATTTGTCAACATAATTTAATGGGAAAGGAAGGTATTTTATGAGAAAAACGAAGATTGTCTGCACGCTTGGACCGGCCACAGATGAGGGGAACGTGCTGGAGCAGCTGATTCAGGAAGGGATGGATGTTGCCAGGTTTAATTTTTCGCATGGCACGCATGAGGAGCAGAAGGTGCGGCTGGACCGTTTAAAGGAATTAAGAACGAAGTATGACAGGCCCATCGCGGCGATGCTGGATACCAAGGGACCGGAGATTCGCATAGGCCGTTTTAAAGAGGGAGAGGCGATTCTTGAAGAAGGGCAGATATTTACGCTGGTATCCCGGGATGTGGAAGGAACCAGGGACTATGTCTCAATTACTTACAAGGAACTTTATAAGGATGTGAGCCCGGGGGATACCATATTGATCGATGACGGGCTGATCGAGATGGAAGTGAAGGAAATCTCAGGGGAGGATATCGCGTGCCTGGTAAGGAATGGCGGAAGGCTGTCTGATCAGAAGGGAGTCAATATACCGGGGACTGAGCTGAACATGGAGTTTCTCAGCAAAAAGGACCGGGCGGATCTGCTGTTTGGAATTCAGGAGGACTTTGACTTTGTAGCCGCCTCATTTACCCGCACTGCCGAAGACATCCGCGAGATGCGCCTGCTTCTGGATGAGAATGGCGGCAGGGACATCAATATTATTGCGAAGATCGAGAATCAGCAAGGGGTGGACCACATTGATGAGATTATAGAGGCGGCGGACGGCATCATGATCGCGCGAGGCGATATGGGCGTGGAGATTCCGCTGGAGCGTGTCCCGGTCATCCAGCAGACGATCATCAGGAAGGTGTACTGTGCTGGAAAGCAGGTGATAACGGCAACCCAGATGCTGGACTCCATGATGGAGCATCCAAGACCCACCCGGGCGGAAACCTCCGATATTGCGAATGCGATATATCAGGGGACCAGCGCCATCATGCTCTCCGGAGAGACGGCAGCAGGAAAGTATCCGGTCCGGGCGCTTCAGACCATGGTCAGGGTGGCATCTTATATGGAGCAGAATATCAATTACAATGAGATATTTAAGAAACGGGACCGGGCGGAAGACCCGGATATTACCAATGCAATCTCCCATGCCACCTGCATGACGGCGATGGATCTGAAAGCCAATATCATCCTGGCAGCCAGCGAGACCGGATTTACGGCCCGTATGATCTCCAAGTACCGTCCGGGCTGCATGATCGGAGGGTGCTCCAGTTCCCGGAAGGTATGCCGCCAGCTCAATATGTCCTGGGGAATCTATCCCCTCTATACCAAGGAGGAATACAGTTCGGAGATTCTGTGCCTGCGGGCAATGGAGGCGGCAAAACGCCACGGGCTTGTAGAAGATGGGGATAAGATCGTGTTTACAGGCGGAGTGCCGCTTGGAATTCCGGGAAAGACGAATCTGATCCGGGTCTGCATCGTGGGAGAGTAGAAGAAGGCTTAAGCCTTGTGCATTTATAGCTGGCAATTCCGTCTCAAAACAAGTATAATTGTACCATACGATATCCGCGGGCGTGCAGGATGCCCGCGGCACCAAGGAGGAACGATTTCATGAAGATAGAGATGGGAGAATCATTATTCTATTCCTGGCTTCGCCATGTCAAGGAATGCCAGCTGGTGCAGACCAACTGGAAAGTATCGCCCAAATGGACGCTGCGCCATGAAGAGGAGTTGGAGAGGCTGATGAAGCTTGTGGACGGGCATTTCCATACCCAATATCGATATAGCATTTTCAAGCAGAACAGTTCTCTTGCACAGATCATTCAGCAGGGAGAGTGCGACGCTGTGGGCATATCCATTCAAAATGGAGAGAACAGCATCTATGCGGTGGATGTGGCGTTCCACGGCGCAGGACTTAATTACGGTACCAAGGAGGATACGGTGATGAAGGTCATCGCCAAAAGCGCCCGGACAGCCATGAGCCTGTATGGATATATGGAAGCAAAGGCTGCGGAGATCATCTTCGCATCGCCGAAGATCAATCAAGGAATTCTAAATGACCTGATTCCGTGCATTGAGGAGTTAAATGATCTGTTTTCCCGGGAGGGCTATGGATTTAAAGTGCGGCTCATTGCCAATGAGGAATTCGAAAGTTCCGTGCTTAAGCCAATCCTGCTGATCAGTGATGGAATCTCAGATACCTCGGAACTTTTTATACGCAGCTATCAGATGTTCAAAATGTTTGACAATGAAGCGGCAGCGCCAAAAGGCGTGACGGCATCGGCAGAAACTGTGGAAAGAAGCAATGAAGGCCGTCCCAGCGAAGAACAGGAGGACAGCGTCTATCGGGAATTAAAGGTGGGAAAACTTGCCCAGATAGTGCTGGGAAGGATGCTGGAAGAGGGAAGAGCCAGCGAGGAAGAAATCAGGCTTCTGCAGGACGCTGCGTACAGCAAGCGTACCTTTGACCTTCAGTATCCGCTTCTGACGCGGGCAGACGGCGAGTATGAGAAAGTCCGGTATTATGCGAAGCCCCTGAATATCCGGGGCGTCAAGTATGTGCTGTGCTCCCAGTGGTTCGAGAAAGAGTCCAATAACGACAGGCCATATCTGCTTCGGTGGATCAAAAGCCATCAGGAATAGGGGAGCCGCAGAACTATGACAATACAGCAGTTAAGATATGTGATAAAAATCGTAGAGTGCGGCTCGATCACGGAAGCGGCGCGGCAGCTCTTCATATCCCAGCCCAGCCTTTCGGCGGCAGTGAAGGAATTGGAGACGGAACTAGGGATTGAGATCTTCCACCGGACAACCCGGGGCATCACGCTGTCTGCCGACGGTACGGAATTCCTGTCCTATGCCCGGCAGATCCTGGAGCAGACCCAGCTGCTGGAACAGCGGTATCTGAATAAGAAGCCCTCCAAGCAGCTGTGCTCGGTATCCACCCAGCACTACGCCTTTGCGGTCAATGCTTTCGTCAACCTGATATCCGGCATTGATGCCAACGAGTATGAGTTTACGCTGCGGGAGACCAGGACCTATGAGATCATAGAGGACGTGGCGAACTTCAGAAGCGAGATCGGGATCATCTATTTCAGCGGCTTTAATGAACGAGTCATGCAGAAACTCTTGAAAGAGAACCATCTGATATTCCATCCGCTCTTCGAAGCCAGTCCCCATGTATTCATCAGTTCTTCCCATCCTCTTGCAGGGGAGGAATCCGTCACTCTGGAGGATCTGGATGATTACCCCTTCCTGGCATTTGAGCAGGGCACCTATAATTCCTTCTATTTTTCCGAAGAGATTCTCAGTACAGCGCCCCACAAGAAGACGATTCATGTCAGCGACAGGGCTACCTTGTTCAATCTGCTGATCGGCCTCAATGGATATACCATCTGTTCAGGGGTGCTTAACAGCAACCTGAACGGCGACAATATCGTTTCCGTGAAACTGGAGACGGACGAGTGGATGCGGGTTGGCTTTATCTGCGGCAATAAGGTCCACTTAAGCTCCATGGCCCGGGGCTATATTGCGGAGCTAAAGAAGCTGATTGCCCAAAATGGCTTCACTCTTCTGTCATAAGACAGCCGCTATGCAGCCAGCAACTGGTGGATGGCTTCATAGATTCTGGCGGCTATGTACGGGTTATTCATGGTATAGAGGTGGATGCCGTCAACCCCATGTGTGATCAGATCCACAATCTGGTCTATCGCGTAAGCGATGCCCGCGTCGCGCATGGCATCCGGATTATGCTCGTAGCGTTCCATCATGGCTGAGAACTTGTGGGGAAGGGTGACGCCGCACAGAGAGACCATCCGCTCAATCTGCTTTTTATTGGTCACCGGCATGATCCCTGCTTCGATGGGAACCTGGATGCCTGCCAGGGAAGCCCGCTCACGGAAGCGGTAGAAATATTGGTTGTCAAAGAACAGCTGAGTGATCAGATGACTTGCGCCTGCATCGACTTTCGTCTTCAGGTTCCTGATATCATCAAAGATATCCGCGGATTCCAGGTGGCCTTCGGGATAGCAGGCAGCCAGGACATTGAAGTCTCCATGTTCTTTGATAAAGGCGATCAGATCGCTGGCATGGCGGAAGTCTCCGGGCACATAGCCGCCGGAAGGCACGTCGCCGCGAAGAGCCAGGATGTTCTCGATGCCTGCCTCCTTGAAATCGGACAGCTGGCGGCATACATCGGATTTTGTCAGGCTGATGCAGGGCAGATGAGCCACGCTTTCTATGCCGTATTCATTCTTGATCCGGGAGGCAATCTTTAGGGTTGCCTTGCAGTTCTCGCTGCCGCCCGCGCCGTAGGTGACGCTGATAAAATCAGGATCTAGGTCTTTCAGACTGTCTATGGTCTTGTAGATCGTATCAACAGGATTCGTCCGCTTTGGAGGAAATACTTCAAAGGACAGGACGGATTTATTCTGGAAAAGTTCGGTTGTCTTCATAGCATTGATTCCTTTCATCTGTGTTGGGACATATAATATCAAAGAATCCTAAGATAGGAAAATATGAAAAATTTATCGGTTGACATAGGAAAAGACTATAACCCTTGAAGAAATCAGGGACATGTGAGATTATGAGATATAGAGAAAGAACTGGCAAGAAACTTGTGAGAAGAGGTAGAATGTGGATAAGAAAGGTAACAAATCAGAGCATATAATCAAAGAAGTATACCCCGATTCCATTGCAGAAGAGATGGAGATCGAGCCCGGGGATGTGCTTCTTGCAATTAACGATACTTCGATACAGGACGTATTTGACTATAGATATCTGATAAAAAATGAATACATCGAGGTGCTGATCCGAAAGGCGGACGGCGAGGAATGGCTGCTGGAGATTGACAAGGACTATGACGAGGATCTTGGATTGGAATTCGACAATGGTCTGATGAGCGAATACCGCACCTGCAGCAACAAGTGCATCTTCTGCTTTATTGACCAGATGCCGCCAGGCATGCGAGAGACCTTGTATTTTAAGGACGATGATTCCAGGCTTTCATTCCTCCAGGGGAATTATATTACGCTTACGAATATGAAGATGGAGGATATCCAGCGCATCGTCAAGATGCATCTGGCGCCGATCAACATATCCATCCAGTCCACCAATCCAGAACTTCGCTGTAAGATGCTGCACAACCGGTTTGCCGGGGAGAAGCTTCAGTTCCTGGATGTCTTATATGAGAATCATATCGAGATGAATGGACAGGTGGTAGCGTGCAAGAACGTAAATGACGGGCCGGAGCTAGAGCGGACGATTGACGATCTGTCCCGGTATCTTCCCTTTATGAGGAGCGTATCCGTAGTTCCGGCGGGAATCACCAAGTATAGGGACGGGCTTTTCCCTCTGGAACTGTACGACAAAGAGGAGGCGGGCGCGGTCATAGACATGATCGAGAGCCGGCAGCAGAGATATTATGAGGAATACGGCCTTCATTTCATCCATGCCAGCGATGAGTGGTATATCACAGCCCAGAGAGCGTTCCCCGAAGAAGAGCGGTACGACGGATATATCCAATTGGAAAACGGGGTGGGCATGATGCGTATGTTCATCAATGAGTTCCAGGAAGAATTGGAAGAGGTCCTTGCGAAGGAGGCATATCCGGGAATAAAAGAAAGCCTGAAGCGGACGATCACGATTGCCACAGGAAAACTGGCATTTCCGACGGTCAGGGATTTCGCCCGGCAGCTGATGGAAGCGTTTCCGGGACTTACGATTCATGTATATGCCATTCAGAATTATTTCTTTGGAGAGACGATTACCGTCTCCGGACTGATCACTGGACAGGACTTGGTGACGCAGCTAAAGGAGCAGAAAGAGCATGGTGAAGACCTGGGAGACACGCTGCTGATACCATCCAATATGCTAAGAAGCGGCGAACAGGTATTCCTGGATGACCTGACGGTGGATGACGTAGAAGCGGCGCTTGAGATGAAACTGACGGCGGTGGAAACTGGGGGCAAGGAATTCATTGATGCCATTCTCTATCCAGATTATGAGATGGATAGGAATAATGAGAACTTTGTCTATATAAAGGCGTATGATAAAACTGGAGAATAGCCAGATCATATAACAATAAGGTTGTTGGAAAAGAGGCGGGATATGGAAAGAATTCTGATCGTAGAGGATGAAGAGAAGATCAGGGAGGAACTGAGCACGGCCTTGGAGAGAAAGGGATACGCCTGTATTCTGATCGACCAGTTCGAGGATGTCGCCGGCCAGATCGAGGCAGCGGCGCCTGATCTGGTGCTGCTGGATCTGAACCTTCCGGTACAGGACGGGTTCTTTATCTGCCAGGAAGTAAGGAGGCGCATGGACGTTCCGATCATCGTGGTGACCAGTTCCAACAGCGATATGGACGAGCTAATGAGCCTGAATCTCGGGGCGGATGATTTTATTACGAAGCCATATAACATGCATATCCTGCAGGCTCATATCGCGACGGTGCTTCACCGGGCATACGGCAGGAAGCAGAATATGATGCTGACCCATAAGGGCCTGGCTCTGGATATCCTGAAGGGAAGGATCTCATACCAGGGAAAGGAGGCAGACCTTACCAAAAATGAGCTTGGAATCCTGAAACTGCTGATGGAAAACGCCGGGAGCATTATATCCAGGAATGATATCATCTGCCAGCTCTGGGAGATGGAAGAGTTCGTGGAAGAAAGCACGCTGAACGTGAATATTAACCGGCTTCGGAAGAAACTATCGGAACTTGGGCTTGAGGATTACCTGATCACAAAAAGAGGAATGGGGTATATGGTATGAAAATATCCGAATACATCTGCGATAAGGGGGCGGCCATAGGGATTGGGCTTCTTGCAGGCCTTGCGTCGGGCGTATTCCTCGTGTTCATGGAAATCGAACTGCCCATCGTAGTGGTTGTGGAAGTGATCTATTTGATGGGATTCTTTGGAACACTGGCATATGATTTTTTCCGGAGAAAGCAGTATTACGATGAATTGGCCGAGGCATGGGAAGGCCTGGAAGAAAAGTCCTATCTCTGCGAGGTGATAGAACAGCCGGGCTTCTACGATGGCAAAGTCATGTACCAGATCGTAAAACAGAGCGGAAAGTATATGAATGATAGGATCGCGGAAAAGCAGCAGGAACTGATAGACTACAAGGAGTATGTCCAGACCTGGGTGCACGAGATCAAGACGCCGATCGCGGTCCAGGAACTTTTGATAGAGAATAGCAGGAATCCTCTGACTTCAAGCCTGGAAGAAGAGACCAGGAAGATAGAAGCATATGTAGAGCAGATGCTGTACTATGCCAAGAGCAGCAGTCTGGAAGGCGATTATATCATACAGGCGGTGGGACTAAAGACTTTGGTTATGGATGTCATCCGTAAGAACAAGAAGATGATGGTTGGCGCAGGCGTTATGCCAAGGCTGGAGCAGCTGGATTATGAGGTGCTTGCGGATCCCAAATGGATGGAATTCATCTTAAGCCAGATTGTTACCAATTCCGTGAAATACTGCGATAAAAGCCGCAAACCCTATGTATCCTTTGAGGGAAAAGAGGAAGGGCGGATGGTAGTCCTTACGGTAGCGGATAACGGGATTGGCATTCCCACGCAGGATGTGTCAAGGGTATTCCAAAAAGGATTCACAGGGGAAAATGGACGGCTCTTCAAGCAGTCTACGGGGATGGGCCTTTATCTGTGCAGGAAACTTTGCGACAAGATGGAGATTTCGATGGAATTATCATCCTGCCAGGGCGAGGGGACGCAGATAGCCTTTTGCTTCAAGCGGGCGGACGCTTCCCGGTAGGGCGGCAAAGTATAGAAAGAAGCGAATAAGACAAATAGCAGGAAGGGAAAACCGGGAGTCGGAAAGGCTCCCGGTATTTTTGTCACATTTTCTGTGGATAAACATAACAAAAATGTAATGATACTGTTAGTTAGTTGCGTAGAAACTCTATGTATACAGTGATAGACTAAATACAACGACAAAGAGTCTGAAAGGAGTAGAAAGATATGAGCACGGTTTTGAATGTAGTAAATCTGGAAAAGTTTTATAAAAATAAAGGAAGTATCACAAAAGCAGTCAACCACATCGGATTTGAGGTGGAAGAAGGCGAATATATGGGAATCATGGGGGCATCGGGAAGTGGAAAGACAACCTTGCTGAACTGTATCTCGACCATTGACCAGGCGACGGCGGGACAGATATATGTAAATGGAACGGATGTCACCAAGATGAATGAGAAGAGCCTGGCGAGGTTCAGAAGAGAGCAGCTGGGATTTATTTTCCAGGATTTCAACCTTCTGGATACGCTGACCGGGCGGGATAATATCGCTCTGGCGCTGGCTATCATAGGTGAAAAGCCCAAAGCAATCGACCGGAAGGTGGACGACGTAGCAGCGGCGCTGGGGATACGGGATATCATAGACAAATACCCCTATGAGATGTCCGGCGGGCAGCGGCAGCGGATTGCATGCGCCAGGGCCATCGTAACGAGGCCATCCCTGATACTGGCGGACGAGCCTACCGGAGCGCTGGATTCCAAGTCGGCAGGAATGTTCTTGGAAAGCCTGGGGATGCTGAACGAGCGTATGAAGGCTACCATACTGATGGTAACGCATGACGCATATACGGCAAGCCACTGCCGCAGGATTCTATTTTTAAAGGACGGAAAGATCTTCAGCGAGCTGATCCGGGGCTCTGATACAAGAAAGGAATTCTTTGACAGAATCATGCAGGTGGTATCGCTTTTAGGAGGTGAAAAAGGGCATGTGGCTTAAAAGAAAGATGTCAAAAAAAGTATTTCGCCAGCTGGCCCGCAAAAATGTGAAGAAAAGCGCTAAGGATTATTTCATCTATTTTTTCACCCTTACCTTTGCAGTCTGCCTTTTTTACATGTTTAATTCCATCGGTGCCCAGTTTGAGGCGTTTCAGATTCCCGACACGCTGAATTATCTGTCTGCGGCCCAAGGGGCGATGGTAGGAATATCGGTGATTGTCTGTGGAATAATCGGCTTCCTTGTCGTGTACGCCAATCGATTCATGATGAAGAGAAGGAAAAGAGAATTTGGCATCTATTCGGTGCTGGGCATGGAGAACAAGGATATCCGAAAGATCCTGATGAAAGAGAACATCCTGATCGGATCGACATCCCTGATCTCTGGAATCGCTCTGGGCATACTGGCATCCCAGGCCCTGACTATGATAACGGGCAAGATTGCCGGGATTGCGCTTACGGGATTTACTTTTGTCTTTTCGATAAATTCATTGATCGCGGCGGTATTATTCTTTGGGGTAACCTTTTTCTTCGTCCATCTCTTTAACATAAGAGAAATGAAGAAACTGAAACTGATCGACTTGATCTATGCAGAAAAGAAGAACGAGGAGATGGCAGAAGGGAAGAAGAGAAGTTCGCTGATGCTGCTTTTTGGCCTGCTTCTGATTGTCGCAGGATACGGCGTTATCTTCCTATGGTCCGGCAAAGAGTTCTTTAAGAGCATGGGACTTGGAAGCGTGATCATTGGCGCGGGAACGCTCTTGCTGTTCTTATCCTTTGCCGGTGTTATGATTGGGTTCTTGAAGAAAAGAAAGAGTTTTTACTACCGCAAGCTGAACCTTTTCGTAGTGAATCAGCTGGGAAGCCGTATGAAGAGCGCGGGGGCGTCGATCGCAGTGGTATGCTTCCTGATGTATATGTCCGTCTCCATCATGGGGGTCGGGATGGGGATGGGGCAGAGCGCCATCAGCATCAAGGATAAGGCTGCGCCCTATGACGTCAGCATTACGGAATACTATGACGGAAGGCTTCCTGAAGATGAGGTTCGGGCGAAGGGAATCAAAAATGTCCTTACGGAGCAGAATTCGAAAGTCGTGCCTCTTCTGGGGGAGACCGCGGAAATCACGTTCTACCAGTTGAAAGATCTCCGAATGAAGGAACTGTTTGGAGAAAGCCTGAAAGATGAGCCGGATGTGCGGAAAGTTATGGGAAAGAGCCCAGTCTGGGTAGTCGGGGTGGACGACTATAATAATGTGACGGCGATACAAGGCAAAGAACCTGTGACATTGGGGAAAGATGAATATGCCATTGCCTACGATATGCCGGAGGCAAGGGAAATGCTAAAGACCTATGAAAGACACCATAAGAGCCCGGTAGAAGTAGGAGGAACGCCTCTGACGATGAAGAAAGGCGGATTATACAAGGCTACGCTTAATGACAGGAACGTATTGATTAATCCGGGCATGCTCATTGTCCCGCAGGAACTTGCTGAGAAATCAGAGCCTTACATGTCCGTGCTGAACGGAATGTTTTCCGGGGACAAAAAAGCGGGTTATGATGCATACGTTGACGATATGGCGAAAATAAAAGAATTTGACTATGTAAGTCAGAAGGATGTTCAGGTAGAGATTATATCAAACAAATTAATCTCATCTTATATCGGCAGCTATCTTGGCATCACATTTCTTGTGACCGCAGGCGCGGTACTGGCATTGCAGCAGTTAAGCCAGTCGGCGGATAATAAGAAAAGATATGCCCTGCTTTATAAGATGGGGGCCGGCGACTCGGCAATGAAGGGATCTCTTCTGACGCAGATGGTCATTTACTTCGGACTGCCCTTTGGAATCGCGGCCGTGCATTCCGGGGTTATCATGGGAGGCATGTACAGGCACATCCAATACTTGTCAGAAGGAGACGTGGCAAGGAATATCCTGCTTGCAGCGGGCCTGGCAGTCATATTGTATAGCGTATACTTTATAACGACATATTCAGGAAGTAAAAGAATCTTGAAATTATAAGAAGGTTATATAACAAGTTGATTTGAAAGATGTATTATAGTTGGCATAATAAATATCACGAATAGGAGGTCCCAATAATACAAAAGAGAAAGGAAAGCGCTTTATGGATATTTTAAAAAGATTACAGGAACATAGCAGAAATATACCCGAGCAGCCGGCAATCGTATCTGAGACGGAGCAGTTAAACTATCGTCAGCTGGAGGAATATTCAAACGCGTTGGCTTCCTATCTTACCGCGTCATATGGGAAGTCAAAAGAGCCGATTGTCGTATATGGGCACAAGAATGTGTTCATGATCGTATGCTTTCTGGCGTGCGTGAAAGCGGGGAGGGGATACTGCCCCATTGATGTGAGCGTGCCGGCGGAGCGTGCGGCCGCGATCATCAATGAGGCGAGGCCTCCGGTAGTGCTGATGCCAGAAAATGCGAAGTTTATGGCAGGCGAGTCAGAGCCGATAAACCTGAGTCAGATTCAGGCAATTTGCAGGGAGGGTGACGCAGGACCGGATGCCGACGCTTGGGTCAAGGATGGGGATACGTTCTACATTATATTTACATCGGGAAGCAGCGGGACTCCCAAAGGGGTAAAGATCTCGCTGGGATGCCTGAATCATTTCCTTGACTGGGCAGTGGAACTGGGGATTCCTTCGAAGGAGAAAAGAGGCAGTACCTTTCTTAATCAGGCTCCATTTTCATTTGATCTGTCTGTTATGGACCTGTATACATGCCTGGCCTGCGGGGGAACGCTGTGGGTGATGACAAAAGAGATGCAGGGGGATTATCAGAGGATGTTCAGGCTTATGGAAGACTCGGACGTCAAGGTGTGGGTGTCTACGCCATCTTTTGCAGATGTATGCCTGGCGGATCAGAAATTTGCACAGAAATTGCTTCCATCGCTCCGGGCATTTTTGTTCTGCGGAGAGACGCTTACGAACAGAACGGCGCTTCAATTGCAGGAGAGATTCCCCAAGGCAGTGATTGTGAATACATATGGGCCGACGGAATCTACAGTGGCTCTTACGGAAGTGAAAGTGGACCGGGAACTGGCTGTAAATGAGAACCCTCTTCCAGTGGGCCGTGTAAAACGGGGATCTGCGATTGAGATATGGGATGAACAAGGAAAGGCAATGCCCGATGGAGAGTCCGGAGAAATCATACTAATGGGCGATACAGTAAGTACCGGCTATCATCAAAGGGAGGAACTGTCACGGAAATCATTTTTTATGTGCCGAAGAAACGATGAAGTTCTACGGGGGTATCGCACAGGAGATTCCGGCTATCTGAAGAACGGGATGCTATACTATCTCGGAAGGCTCGACCGCCAGATCAAGCTGCATGGATACCGGATTGAACTTGATGATATCGAGCAGAACCTTCTGCGGCTGGATAGGGTGAAAAACGCGGTGGTAACCGCGAATGAAAGAGATGAGAAAATCACAGGCCTTACAGCTCATATCGTATATGACCGAAAGGTAGAAGACGGCCGTCAGGAGGCACGCAGAATGAAAGAAGAATTAAAAGAGTTCCTGCCGGAATATATGATTCCAAAGAGAATCCGTTTTCTGGATAGTATCCCAATGACGGCAAATGGAAAGGTTGACAGAAAAATGCTGCAAGGTGCTGTAAGATGAGTTTCTTTGAGGGGTTAAACTTTTTTACATACTTGATTGCAGCCTTGTCGGGAGCCGCGGTGCTGGGAATACTGGAAAAGCCGCTGAGACATTACGCGTTCTTGCTTTCGGTGCTTTTTATTACTGCAGTATTCTGGAGCAAGCCGCAGCAGTTCTTATATCTTCTGATCTATGTATTGCTGCAGATCGTCCTTGTCAAAGGCTATCTGGCCATAAGGAAGAGATATGGAAGAAAGGCGGGAATCTACCATATATTTTTGGCGCTTTCCATTGCGCCTCTCTTGATCAATAAGATCGGCGGGCTGTTCCATCTGTCTGTCCTGGGGTTCCTTGGAATATCCTACCTTACATTCCGGGCGGTTCAGATGATTATTGAGATCTATGATGGAGTCATCGAGGAAGTTCCTGCCGTGGAGTTTTTGAGCTTCCTGCTCTTTTTTCCATCCATCAGTTCAGGCCCGATAGACAGAAGCAGAAGATTCCATGAAGATTATGAAAAGGTCTATACCAGGCAGGAATATCTGGAACTGCTCGGAGACGGATTAATGAAGATCATGCTTGGCCTCGTATATAAGATTGTCCTGGCTGCCTTATTTGCAAAGTGGATGGAAGCTGTTGCGTATGGAGAAACGTGGTATGCTGGCATCGGATATGTATATTGCTATGGCTTCAATTTGTTTTTTGACTTTGCCGGATATTCCTTGATGGCAGTGGGGACAAGCTATATCCTTGGAGTCAAGGCGCCGGATAACTTTCGGCTTCCGTTTATCAGCAAAGACATTAAGGAATTTTGGGACCGATGGCATATATCGCTGTCGCATTGGTTCAGGGATTTTATATTCTCAAGATTTATTATGACGGCGATACGAAAGAAATGGTTTAAGACCAGGCTGACGGGCGCTTCGATAGGATTTATTATCAATATGCTCGTGATGGGAGCATGGCACGGGCTGACGGTATCCTATCTGCTCTATGGCCTGTACCACGGAGTACTGCTTGCCCTCACAGAGATATATCAGAAAAAGGCCCGGTTTTATAAGAAATACAAAAAGAAAAAATGGTATCAGGCTGTTTCATGTTTTGTAACATTCCAGCTCGTAATGTTTGGATTCTATATCTTTTCAGGAAGAATGATCGAGACGGTAGCCGGATTTATAAAATAATTTCTTAGAGGCCGATATAACGTTATAAAGGTAAGAAAGAGGATATGGCGTATACCTTCTGAAATCAAAAATATAAAGGAGAAGAAAAGATATGGAAGAGAAATTATTAGATATGCTGGAAAGAATCTGCGAGGATGATATTGTGCGTGAGGAATACGATCTGGATTTGATCGATGAGGGGCTTCTGGATTCCCTTGCCTTTGCAGAACTGCTTGTGGACATTGAGGAAGAGTTTGGGATCGTAATCTCTCCGTCCGAGGTCGGGCATGAAGATATGAATACGGTGAATAAGATTATGGCCCAGATTAAGCAGAGGAGCTGATTCCATGAAGAAGATAGCGGCTTTTTTTACAGCTCTTATTATGGCCGGAATTACAATTCTGGGAATGCATGTGTATTCTTCCGGGAAGACAGAGTTTCACAGCCCGGATTTTGGGTTTTGGACAGCGGAGCAGAAGTTTCAGGCTCCGGAAGCGGTCAAGAGCAACCTGAACGAGAATTCCCTTGTGATCATGGCATCCTCTGAACTTGAGCATGGCAAGGGAACGCCGTACCATCCCCAAAATATGTTCAAAGGCAATGTATTTCAGCCGATGCTACTCGGAGCCGGCCATTATCAGAGCCTGTCCCATGCGATCACGCTGGCCGCGATCGAGCCGGCGATGGAGAACCGGAA
>ERZ791611.954-NODE-954-length-22528-cov-12.105549_pt1 | contig 22528 bp, 17 predicted proteins | sample MGYA00510275_ERZ791611 | MGnify/ENA primary metagenome ERZ791611 (study PRJEB30046, sample SAMN00791912) | human gut metagenome | study: EMG produced TPA metagenomics assembly of the A metagenome-wide association study of gut microbiota in type 2...
AATAACTGTACATTGTACATCGTCAAAATTGTACATTCTTATATTGACATTTACAGACATAAAAAAAGACTGTTTTTGGGTATGGCAAAAACAGTCAGATAAGGTAAACTTACTTCATATCTTCCCGTCTTTCGCGGGTATAGCGACATGCTTCCTCAAGGCAGGTCTTCTGACTTAGCTTCACAGCCTACTTCGCCTTCCCAAATCATACAATTCAGTGACATATTGAAGCGGCTCCACATTACAGCGGCGAGACCGTACCGGATTTACACCGGTTTCCCTATTAAGCGTTAACACCAAGAGGGCACTATGCAGTTGTGTTATGCTTTGATTATAGTTTTGGAATAGTAGCCTGTCAATTTGAGCAAACAGGGGAGAGAACGTAAAAATAGAGGAAAACAGCGCCATTGACGCGTTTTTCCTCTATCATGAAATTCAGTATGGTTATATATGAAAAAGTATCACTTATCTAAGTGCTACGATGCAGACGGCAAGGAGAAGCCACGACCAAATACTTCGGACGCATCCATAATGGTCATGAAGGCTTGCGGATCGATGCGGCTTACCACATTTTTTACCTTCGGTACTTCGGTGAGTTTGATGATGGTGTAGATAATTTGTTTTTCAGTGCGGGTATAAGCCCCTTCGCCGTGAAGGAAGGTAACGCCGCGCCCTACATGATGAAGTAACTCATCGGTAATGTTTTCAGCTTTATCTGAAATGATTACCACCGCTTTACGCTGCTTGGTACCGAGTACTACTTTATTGGTCACAACGCCGGTAATGTAAATGGAGATAAAGGTGAGCATCGCTTCCTGTAAGGAGAAGAGAATCGTCGCCATTAAGACGATTAAGGTATTGATGACCATAACGGCGGTGCCCATTTCAAAGGAGTAGAACTTCTTGATAATAGCGCCTACAACGTCGAGACCGCCGCTGTTGCCGTCATATTTATACAAAATACCAAAGCCGATGCCGGATAAAAGTCCACCTGTAACGGATGCCATTAAGGGGTCTTTAATGGGTGCCATGGGAATCAAAAAGGTGGTCATGTCCACCATGACTGACACCATGATTGTACCGGCGATACTCACGGCGGTGTAAGCGCGACCCATGAGTAAATAACAGGCGATGAGGATTGGCACGTTCATCAAAAAGAGTAATACACCTAAGGGAAGACCGGTCAAAAAGTAGATAATCATTGCCATACCGCCAACGCCACTACTTAAAAGTTGAACGGGGACGTAAAAGGCGTTGATGGCAACGGCTACGAGTAAGCAACCAAAAAATGAAGCAATATAAGGAATCCAAAATTCTTTACAGCGTAACTTTGACAGTGACATGATGAAGAATCCTTTCCGTTTTGTCCTCTGTGACAGGAATATATTTACAGCTTCATCATAACATAAAAAGTGCGTGCTGAAAAGACAAATCTAACAATTTATGCCAAAATTATTAGGTAGTGGTGAAGTCACTGTTACGGGCTCTTTTTGACCATAAGGAACGAAGGTTAATCGAAGCGCATGAAGACACTGGCGTTTGAACGGTGGCGCTGCTTGACCATACATGGTGTCGCCTAAAACGGGGCAACCAATGGACTTCATGTGAAGGCGAATTTGGTGCGTGCGACCGGTTGGAATTTGGCAGTACACCAAGGCGCCGTCGTAGGTTTTTAAAGCCGTAAGCACCGCTTTGGAAAGTACCGGTACCACGGGCGTGGCCTCATTGGAAGTCGTAGCTTCTGTGACGTCCACAACCTGGTAATGAGTTCGGGCCGGTTTGCCACACGGTGTGATGCGGCGACGGTTAGGCCGTGCCGGGTCCTTGCCGATAGGTGCCTCGATAGTACCCTCCAATTTCGGCGGTTGCCCTTTCACTAGCGCGGCGTAGGTTTTAGTAACGCCGCCGTTTTGGAATTGCTCCGTGTAATAGCGCTGTGCTTCTTTCGTTTTCGCTACTAGCACACAGCCGGACGTGTCGCGGTCCAAGCGATGAACGAGGCGCACCGGAATCGTCTGTTTTGTCTTGGCGTAGTACGCTGCAATGCGATGGCTCAGTGTTCCTGTCTTCGTATGTTCCGTCGGGTGAATCTGGCAGAATGGCGGCTTACTTACTACGAGAGTGTTAGCATCTTCGTAGAGCACCACGGGCATCGGTTCGTTCGCCGTCGTCGTCAACGTAGCGTGTTCGGCCGGGCGGCGTACCATGACGGTATCACCAACATTCAAAATGCGCTTGCTATGGGCCGCCTTACCGTTGACGGTCACTTTTTTATTGCGCAATAGCTTTTGGCAGTCGCGGGCTGAAACACCAATAGTTTGGCGCAAAAATTCCGTCACCGTTTGACCGGCCACAGCTTCGGTAATTGTATATTTCATAAGGGAATCCTTTCATTTCACAGTGTTTGTTTTTCTATTATAACGTATTTTTAGTTGACAGATAAGGCGGCGACGTGTATTCTGTACTTAGAAAATCGAAAAGGGGAGCTTGTGCGACAGGCTGAGAGGAAGCTAAAGACTTCGACCCGCAAACCTGATTTGGGTAATGCCAACGTAGGGATGACTGAATGAGCTTGCGGGAATCGACAACAGTCGGTTCTCTTTTTTATTTTCCCTTTGAGTTGAATTGTATACGCAAGACCACGTGATTGAACTGAGTTCATGAAGGGGGGCACCACCGCGGGTGCCACTCTTTGTGGACTCTTTTTTTATGGGAAATTGGGGCTTTTAGGCTTGCGAAACCCAATCACGAGGCGGAAAAGGAGGCTTTTATGAGTACAGCGACGATTACCGTTATTTGCAATGGCGATGCCGTAACCGTGCCGGCGGATGCGACGGTCCGCGATTATTTGCTGACCCGCGGCTGCCGTTTGGAATGCGTTGCCGTTGAGGCGGACGGGCGCATTTTGACCGCTGATGAGTACGACACCACGGCGCTTACCGATGGCATGAAGCTAGAAGTAGTGAGCTTTGTAGGAGGAGGATGAGTCATGAGTGATACGATTTCTGAAATGAACGGCCTCCCCGAGGTTATCACTACAGGTGGCCAGTGGCCGCCCGTCGATGCATCCGATGCATTAGGCCAGGCCATTTGGGCCGCTCTTTGCGAACGTCATACGGAGCCGGTGCAACAAAAGCTAGCCGCCGCGTCGGTAGCCATTGCCGGTCTTGGCGGCTTAGGCTCTAACATTGCCGTTGCCTTAGCGCGCATCGGCGTTGGTCATTTGCGACTTATCGACTTCGATACGGTAGACATGACCAATCTGAATCGGCAGTATTATTTCACCGAGTCGGTAGGGAAGCCAAAGACGGAAGCGCTGCGCCAGGTGCTGACGAAGGTAAATCCCAATATTCGCATCGATACGATTTATGGTAAGGTAACGCCGGACGTTGTGCCTACGTGGCTCGGTGGGTTTCCCATCGTTTGCGAAGCCTTCGATAAGGCGGACCAAAAGGCCATGCTGGTGACGACGGTGCGGCGCACGTTGCCGGAAGCTATCGTAGTATCCGGCAATGGTATGGCCGGTTGCGGTCACAATGAACTGATGAAAACGAGAAAATTAGCACCGAATTTTTATATGTGCGGCGATGGCGTGACGGGACCGAAGCCCGGCGCCGGCCTGATGGCACCGCGCGTTGCTCTTTGCGCGGCCCAGATGGCCAACGTAGTGACGGCGCTCATTTTAGGTGAAGACGTAGGCGCTGTATAGCCGGTGTTACGTATTGAGTAGGTATGGCTAGGTAGAGCATATAGATAGAGAAAGGATCGGGTTGTGTAACAATGGAACTGAAAACAGTAAACGAAACGCAAGCAATTGATACAGAGAAGTTTGTAGCACAGGATACATGGGAGTTAGGTGGTCACACCTTTACGTCGCGGTTTATCTTAGGGTCCGGTAAGTATTCCTTGGACTTGATCAAGGCTGCCGTGGAAGCGGCAGGCACGGAAATGGTGACGTTGGCGCTACGCCGCGTCAATGACGGCGGCATGGCCAATATCCTCGACTATATTCCAAAGTCGGTGACGTTATTGCCCAATACGTCCGGTGCTCGTAACGCCGATGAAGCAGTGCGCATTGCCCGCTTGGCACGGACTTTGTGTGGCTCGCCCTTCGTGAAGATTGAAATTATGCGCGACAGCCGTTATTTGTTGCCGGATAATCAGGCGACCATCGAAGCAACGGAAATCTTGGCGAAGGAAGGCTTCGTCGTTATGCCGTACATGTTCCCGGACTTGACGGCGGCTCGTGACATGGTAAACGCCGGTGCGGCTTGCGTTATGCCGCTGGCAGCGCCGATTGGTTCTAACAAAGGCCTTGTGACGAAGGATTGGATTGAGCTGTTAGTTAATGAAATCAACGTCCCCATCATTGTCGATGCCGGGATTGGCAAGCCGTCCGAAGCGTGCGCGGCCATGGAAATGGGCGTATCGGCCATTATGGCGAACACGGCGATTGCTACGGCCGGTGATTTGGTAGGCATGGCGGCTGCCTTCAAGGAAGCCATTACCGCTGGCCGCCGGGCGTACTTAGCCGGCACGGGCCGCGTATTGGCAAAAGGTGGCGTGGCATCGTCGCCGTTGACCGGTTATTTGCGGGAGGAGGCGTAAGTCATGAGTGAAGCCATGAAAGCTAACGGCGCTATGGCTGGCGCACAGGCAGCGTCTGAATCGTATATGACCGGCGCCGATGTAATCCGTAACAGCAGTATTGTGGACGAAACGGTAGCTCGCGAATTAGCCAAAGAGCGTTGCAATCACATGGAGTACATGGACGATATGGAGCAGTTAGATTCTACGCTGCTGGATGATGTGCTCGCCGCTGTTGACGGTTATGATTATAATTCCTTTACGGCTAAGGACGTGCAGGCAGCGTTAAATCACGTGGAACGGGGCATTCCCTTAACGCCTCATGATTTTGGGGCCTTGTTGTCGCCTGCTGCACTGCCGCATTTGGAAGAGATTGCGCAATTAGCAAAGCGCACGAAGGAGGCGTGGTTTGGTAACAGTATTTCGTTATTTACGCCGCTGTATATTGCCAATTACTGTGAAAATTACTGCATTTATTGTGGCTTTAACTGCCACAATAAGATTCGCCGTGCGAAGCTTAACGCCGCTGAGATTGAAACGGAGTTGAAGGCTATTGCGGCTACCGGTTTGCAGGAGATTTTGCTTCTGACCGGTGAAAGCCGCTCCATGTCTGATGTGAAGTACATCGGCGAGGCGTGCAAGCTAGCGTCGAAGTATTTCCGCGTAGTAGGCCTTGAAATTTATCCGGTGAATACCGATGAATACGAGTATTTGCACAGCTGCGGTGCCGATTATGTGACGGTGTTCCAGGAAACGTACAATTCGGATTGCTACGAAACGCTTCATTTGTCAGGTCATAAGCGCATTTTTCCGTATCGTTTCTACGCCCAGGAACGAGCGTTGCGCGGCGGTATGCGCGGTGTCGGTTTTGCAGCGCTCTTAGGTCTCGACGATTTCCGGAAGGACGCCTTTGCTACAGGCATGCACGCGTATTTGCTGCAGCGCAAGTATCCGCACGGTGAAATTGCGTTTTCGTGCCCGCGCCTTCGTCCTATCATCAACAATGATAAGATCAATCCTATGGATGTAGGCCAGGCGCAGTTGTTGCAGGTTATTTGCGCGTATCGCCTGTTCATGCCGTCGGCGGCCATTACGGTGTCTACTCGCGAATGTGCTACGGTGCGCGACAATCTTATGACGATTGCGGCGACGAAGATTTCTGCCGGCGTGAGCACCGGCATCGGTTCCCACAGTGCCGTAGAGGATAGCGGTGACGAACAGTTTGAGATTTCGGACACGCGCTCCGTTGATGAGGTGTTCGACGATTTGACGGATCGTGGCTTGCAGCCGGTTATGGCGGACGCGCTCTATGTGTAACGCTGAAATAAAGAGCCTTCACGACGTTTCGTCTACTGGCAATTCTGAGAATGTTTGTCATGTTGTTATCACGGAGCGCGGTTTGTGTGCCCATGGTTTGCCTGCTCAAATTGAGCGGGCGGCCACGGAGTTTACGCCGAAGCCGCGGTGTGTCATCGTACGTGAAAAGGATTTAGCTGTCGATGCTTATGAAGGGTTATTTCACCAGGTCCTAACAGTAACGGCTCAGCACCAGATTCCTACTATGGTGCATGGGCAACCGGATTTGGCGTTTCGCTTGGTGCAGCAGCAGATCCAGCATGGCACACCGTCAGTTGTGGCCGGGGTGCATTTGCCCTTGGCACAGTGGGCTCATTGGCGGCAGGCGCATCCGGACGAGGCCGAGTTTTTGGTGGCTCTAGGTCATTCCGCCCGGCAGTTCCCATGCGGTGTTGGTGTATCCGTTCACTCCTTAGAGGATGCCATCGCCGCGGAGCAGCTTGGCGTTTCCTACGTTATGGCCGGTCACATTTTCGATAGCTCGTGCAAGCACGGTGTGCCGCCGCGAGGGCTCTCACTTCTTCATGAAATAACAAGCCGTATCCAGGTTCCGGTGTATGCCATCGGTGGTTTTGGTTGGGCTGATCCTAAGTCGTTGTTGGCTGTAGCAGCCGGTGCTACCGGGGTGGCGGTACGGTCCGCCGCGATGACGCTGTGATGTACTTGCGTCCGTGAAGGTTTGTGATTTCACAGGGCTAGACGCGATGCGTTGTATGTAAGGATTATATAGTATTAGTAAGGAAATAGCAGGTATGACGAGGATTTGTCGTTGTATCTGCTGTTTTTGTTGTATCGACTTTTTTTATTAGTTCCGCGTGTTTTTTTCAGGTGGGCATAGGTGGAGATTCTATTGAATTTGCAATTTTTTGCTGTTATAATATGCCAGTAAGATTTAATAAATACGTATTATATGGGCAGTTGCGGCTGCCAAATGGAGGTTATAGCTTGCAAATTTCAAAAGAGAATAAGGTTTTAATGACGATTATGATGGCGTGTTTTTTGACACCGTTTACAGGCAGTTCGTTGAATATGTCGTTGCCGGATATAGGAAAAGAGTTCGGTGCCAGTACGTCGGCGTTAAGCTGGATTATTGAGAGTTTTCTCATGACGAGTATGGTGCTGATAGTCCCTATGGGTCGTTTGTCTGACGGCTGGGGTAAGAGAAATGTGTTTCTGACGGGGATGGCGTTATTTACGTTGTCGTCTATCGTGATTCATTTTGTAACGTCGGTAGAGGTGCTCATCGCGGTTCGTGTGTTACAGGGCATAGCAGCGGCTATGTTGTTTGCTACGAATATGGCAATTTTGGCACAAGCGTATCCGGCGGAACGACGGGGCAAAGCAATGGGGCTGGCCACGGCGGTGGTGTATATTGGGTTGGCTATAGGCCCGGTTATTGGTGGTTTCCTCAATTATCGGTTTGGCTGGCGCAGTATTTTTTATTTTACCACGATTGTTGGCTTGCTCGGACTTCTCATGGCGTTCAAATGTTTCAAGGAGGCATGGAAGGTTGATGACCGTGTGCATATTCCGTTCGGCGATGTAGTTTTGTACGGCGTTGCCTTGTTTGGCGTTATGTATGGCTGGTCGGAGATTATCAATGACTCGTGGGGCAAGTATTATTTGATAGGCGGCGCGATTTTGTTCGTGTTGTTCGTATGGCGACAGGCTCATTTGGAGAAGCCGCTATTGCCGGTGCGGATTTTCCTTGAGAATCGGACGTTTGCGTTTTCGAATTTGGCTAGTATGTTGAATTATAGCGCTACGTTTGCAATCGCGTTTTTGTTGTCGTTGTATTTGCAGATGATTATGGGCTTCGATTCGGAGAAGGCTGGCGCGATGCTCTTAGTGCAGTCGATTATCATGTCGGTGTTGTCGCCGTTGATGGGCAGTTTGTCTGACCGGTATGGTTCGGCGTGGTTGGCGTCGTCGGGGATGGGTGTCATTGCGGTAGGTCTTGGCGTGATGATTTATGGCACACATATTGAGTCGGTGGCGTTGATTATCACGGCGTTGGTAGTTATAGGCATTGGTTTCGCCATGTTCTCGGCACCGAACAATAACGCAATCATGGGTTCGGTACCGCCGAAGTATTTCGGCCTCGCTAGTTCTGTTATCGGCACGGTTCGTCTTTTGGGCCAGGTGTTTAGTATGGCGGTTGTGGCGTCGATTTTGTCGCGACCTGAGGTGGGCCCGGCGCAGGCTGTGTTGCTTCATAATATTCAGTATGCGTTGTGGGTGTTCTTGGCGTTGTGCGTCATCGGGATAGTGCCATCGGTTATTCGTAACAAGTAGTTTATTTTCTTTGGTGTATTTGTGAAATGATTCGCCGCTTCAGTGTATCGAGCATTGGGCGGCGATTTTGTATATAGTATAATGGGGTTAGGAAGGTGATTGTATGAATATTGAGGTTTTATCAGAGTTAACGCCGGAGGCGGCAAAGATTCGTTCGGATGTGTTTATGGATGAGCAGGGTTTTTCGTATGATCTGGATGAGTTCGATAAGGAGTCGGCTCATTTGATGGTGTATGAGGATGGGGTCCCTGTTGGTACGTGCCGGTTTTATCGTTCGCCTGATGCGGCGGATGAGTTTATCTTGGGACGCGTTGCTGTTTTGAAGCCGTATCGCGGTCAGCATTATGGGGCTGAGTTGGTGAAGGCAGCTCATGATTTTGTGCGGATAATGGGCGGAAATAAGGTGACGTTAAGTGCGCAGGTGCAGGCGCAGCCGTTTTACGAGAAGCTCGGGTATGAGGTGAGCGGCGACGTGCATGACGACGAAGGGTGCCCGCATGTGTATATGAGCCGCTCCTTGTAGGGTGCGGGGGCTTCATTGATAAGGATTGGGTATTCCGCTCCGAAAAGGTAGCCATGGGGCTCTGGTGTTATGTTTTCGTCTTTTCTAGTTGTATATGGATGACGACCAGGAGGTCGCCTATAACGTTGCTTGACTGTCGCTAACGCAAGGTCTTCGCCCCGTTATAGGCGACCTCCTGTTACGTTATGGCCGTTCATACAGCAAGGGAAAGACGAAAGCATACTCCTACGTTGCCCGTTAGCCTGTTCTTTCCGGTCGGTACAGGCTGATCCAGCACTATGGCAGGCTTATCAACGTTTCCACTTTGAGGGGATGGGACTGTCTTAACGTACGGCTAGGTATGGTTTGAGTTGTATGCGCTTGATGTTAGTGTTAGTTAACGGCTAAGGGGGTAGTGCTAAGGACCGGCAAGAGAACATTTGCCGGTCATGCCGTGACCGATGACTTTTGTTGGTGTAGCGGCTGTCGGGAATTTTTGTGGTGTGGGTTTGGTTTGAAAGTCCTCGGTCCCGACAATGGGTTACGGTTGGTGGATTTAGAGCAGCTAGAGAGTGCTACAGGCGCGCCGCCTTGTTGGCACTTGTCGGCGCAGGGCCAGAGCGTTGTTTGTTATTTTGAGGTCGACGGCTTGTTGCACGCGCCGTCGGTATTTAGTAGGAGAGAAGCCGCCTTGCTGACGCTCGGCGGCATTTTTTTGTTGGTTTTGATTAATGTGTTTGCGTTGAGTGAGCATTTGATTATACAATGAGGATGGTTGAAGTAAGGGCTGCGATGGCAGCGTAACAGGAGGTGTTTATGCAATCTGTTAGTATTGTTCGTATCTTAGATAAGATTCTAAATCACCCGGAAATACCGTTAGATGATATTGTTAATCAGCATTTTAGCCCTGAATATCGCCAACGAACTAACGGACATTGGGATAACCGTACTGAATTTGTGCAACATTTGCAGAAGCTTAGAGAATTAGTAGCGTCTGTGGATATTACTTTGCTGGAAGAGGTACAACAGGGGAATCGCTATGCGGATAGACATCTGGTTGATGTGGTGAAAAAAGACGGTTCGAGAACACGGCAAGAGGTTTATTTGTTTGCGGAGTTAGATGAAGCTGGGCGTTTTATTCGTGTAGAGGAAACGACTTTGCTGTTAGAAGGGTCAGAGGCGGATAAAAATCTAGGCAGTATTAAATAACAAGGAGGAAGCCCGATGAAGGATTTGAAGGATGTTTGCAAGATTGCTGTGGTGCAGGCGGCGCCGGTTTTGTTTGATAAGGCGGCGGGGCTTCAGAACACGCTGCGGTTAATTGAGGAAGCGGCGGCGAATAAGCCGGAGACGCAGGCATTGGGCGCGGCTGCATTGATAAGGATTGGGTATTCCGTCCGAAAAGTCAGTTATGGCTTTTAGTGTCATGTTTTCATCTTTTCTAGTTATATATGGATGACGACCAGGAGGTCGCCTATAACGTTGCTCGACTGTCGCTAACGCAAGGTCTTCGCCCCGTTATAGGCGACCTCCTGTTACGTTATGGCTCTTCATATAGCAATGGAAAAGATGAAAACATTGTCCCAGAACGCCGTTAGCCGGTTCTTTTCGGGCGGAACATTCCAACCTAGTACGATAGCACGCCGCGCCCAATGCCTTTCTTACTCCTGGCGAAATTCTAATGGGGGCAGGAGGTTGTCTTATCGTTCGGCTTGGTGTGGGGGCGCCGTCTTGCTGCGCTCGCCGGCGCAGGGCTTGAATGTTGGAGGCGATTTAGGTGGCGCCGTCTTGCTGCGCTCGCCGGCGCAGGGTTTGAATGTTGGAGGCGATTTAGGTGGCGCCGTCTTGCTACGCTCGCCGCCGGTATAGTAAGTTTTTATATGAGGCTGCTTGAGTATAGTTGGTATATACATGTATCGAATAGTGTTGCAAAAGATTACAAGTTTTTATTGGTAGAACGCTAAGATAGGACTATAAAGCATGAGGCGTTTAATTAAATCGATAGTTATGTATAGCAATTATAGATGTAGAGTTAGTTTTATAGCTGTTGTATGCTGTTAAGTAATTTTTCATGAAATTTTCATGAATGACCAATACTTGAAAATATAGTAAGTATATCCGATATAGTGAAATCATGTGGATAAAGCAAGTATTTGTGTGTTAGAAAGGGTTGGTCATTTATGAGATTTGGTTTCAAAAGGCATCGCAAGTTAAAGATTGCCACGTGTTTGTATATGGCAGCCGGTTTGTTGTTGCCCAGTTCGGTTTTTGCTAGTACGACGTATAATGGCACGATTACCGGTGATACTAGTGATAGCAGTACTTTTTCCGGGAAGGTAAGTCAGAGTGGTAGCACTGTGACGTATGATTTCAAAGGTCAAGGTGTTACTTCTATTGGTAATAAGAATAGTGGCGTAGCCGATATTCAGAGTGGTACCAGCAAGAAAACGGTTGTGATTAATGCGGATACGTTGAGCACTCGTGGGTTTGCTAAGGAAAAGGCTTTTGTTATTGGTGATAATGTTGATGTTACGGTTAATGGGGATTTAGATTTAAAAGCTGTTGGCAGTAAGGGTTGGGGCATTACGGCGCTTGGCATGCTTCGTGAAGGTATGGGGGAAGGTGTTCGTAGTGATATCCACATTAATGGTAATGTGACTATGCGTAACAGCGACGATAGTAATCCGTGGGCTGTGTATGACACAGACAGTATTCACGGTGGGTACGATAATGTTGGTTATAAAGGTTCTCGCTGGGCTCCGGTAGGGATTAATCTAGGTGAGTCGCATGGGAGCACGATTACTGTTAATGGTACGGTAGACCTAGCTGTTAAAGGGATTGGTGTTGCTACGGACCCGTTTTATCCGTCGTCCGGCATGGCTGGTCCGGATTTAGCCAAGGTTTCCATTAATGGCGGTCGCATTATTACGCCAGAGGATCAGTCGGAAGGGTATTATAGCTTAGCTTCGTTTGGTGGCACGATTAACATGAATATGAATGCGGACCAAACGGCAGCGACTAATAATAAAGTGGAAATGGTCGGCAATGTCATTTCTATGAAACACTATAAAATGGGAGATGGCACTAATTCTGGTAATCCGTATTTTTATCAGGACGGACGCATTAATATTGGTTTGAACACGCAGGATTCTACGTGGAAGGGTGTCATTGATAATTCGGGAACGAATAACGCCGGTGAGGTTAATGTATTTTTAGGCAATGGCGCGACTTGGACTCATGAGTCACCTAGTAAGACCAATGGGTTAGATGCTACACATATGCCTGAACCAAGTGTTTACCATTATGCTGGCACGTATGATAATGTTTCGCATGTTAATAATTTAGTAGGCACCAGTGAAATGAAAACCGCCGGCGCCATTAAGTTGGGTCATAGTTCCACAATGGATATTGCCAAGTTAAGTGGCTCGGTTAAGTTGATGTATGCCCATAATGGGGATGGTGCAGATAAGAGTCAGTATGTTGGTGGTGATGTTATTGTTCGTAGTGCCAATGAAAATAGTAAGGTGTCTTTGTATACGGATTCTACGGGTATAACGGTGACCGATGATGCGTCGGTAACGCGTGTTTTAAATGCATTGGCATCAAAACTTACGTATTCGGCGTATGCAACCGGAGAACGTAATTTATCCGGTAATCTTGGCATAGCCTCTGGTTTAACGTCTTCGTCGCGTTTGGTACGAGAAGGTACGTTAGGTTTTACCGACGGTAGCGGTGTAGGTCGCCTGACACAGCTGGTGGATGAAGATAAGACGGATAGTTTACAGGATACAACGCAGATTATTGAAGACAATATGCTAGGTGCCGATCAGCGTACCTATTGGAGTAGCAAGGGGATTCGAGCTACTGATGCAGCGAAATATAATTTCACAAGTAATGTAGTATTAACAGCGGATGCAGCGAATTCGAAAACGGTTGTCAAAGATAGCCCTGCTATGTTCGGTACGATTATGTGGAATGGTGATCGCCGTGGTCGTGTTGATATGAATGGCTATTCGTTGACCTTGAATAATACTGGTGCAGTGAGAACTTCGGCGATAGCTGTTGGCGATAATCAGATTTATCGCAGTGGTGCCGGTATTTATGCTACAAGTAATGAAGTTGTATTCGATAATATCAACTCGCTTCATATAACTTCGACGGTTCCGACAGGTACCAGTGCATCGGCGTATGGTATTTATGTGGAAGGTACGAATCGTCGCGGTGCGTATTATAATGGTGATGGCAATGCCAAGGTTACGATTAATAATGTAATCGGCGATGACCATGCTGTTACCATTGATTTGAAGGGCGATTTGTACCGACCATATGCTTTGCGTGTGGACAAGAAATCTGGTTCGGCTGCATTGTCTATTAATGGTTATGTAAATTACACATTGCCGACCGGTATTGGTTTGTATGTAACCGGTGGTAATGTAAGCCTTGGCGGCGGTCATATGAGTGTTGACTCGGCGCAGGTGATTCAAAATGTTGCCGGCGATGATGGTACCGGTGGTCGTGTTTGGATTAATGCTACCAATGATGATGCAGGCAATGTTGTGGGAGCCGACCATAAGGTACAGTTAGATGGTCAGATTTATACGGGACGTAATTCTAAGACGTTCATTAATTTGGTGAATGGCGATTCGTATTGGACGGGTATTGCACGAACCGGTGGTGAAGGTACTGAGCAAGGCCAGTTGCATTTACGATTAGGCAATGGTTCTCTTTGGACAAGTCATAATGGCAGTGACGTAGCCGGTGATGAACAAACGGTTAATACCTTGATTGGTGAAGGTGGTACTGTTGTAGTGCAAGATGCATTACCTATTCATGTACAGAATTATAGTGGTAATCTTAATGTAGTGTATAGCCATACCGGTAATGGTCAGCAAACTACGGATTATAGTGGCGGCAAGTTTACTATTGATACAGCTGCTAACGCCTCGACGATTACGTTGATAACCGATAGTACCGGTATGAGCTTAGATACGGAATCGAACGCAGAGGCTTCGTTGAATGCCTTGGCCGGAAAGTTATATTACACAGGTTATATTAATGGGGATAACAACTTAACGGCTACGGCGCGGATTGCTTCTGGTTTAACTGCATCGGCAGCGACTGTTAAAGAAGGTGTGCTTGGCTTTGATTCTGTTACCGGTAATGGCTACTATTCATTACATAGCCGACCTGACCAAACTGTGACTACGTTTAATCAGACGATTACAGGTGATGAAAGTCAGGATGCCTTATATGTAGCAAATGGTGTTCGCTATCGGTCGGCGGTTTATAATTTCAGAAAAGACAGCGCCGTTGATTTGACGGGTGGTAAATCGGCAGTTAAGCTGACACAGGATTTTACGTTGCAAAATCCTCAACAGTATGTTACGTTCCGAAGTACCGGTGATACAGCCAATGCCGTAGTAGCTGTGGATGGCGGAAATCATCAAATTACTGCAACCGCCAAGGGGGTTACGGCGGAAGCACAAAATACATCAGGTAAAGCAGTAGCGATTCAGTCTGCAAATTCCGAATGGAATGGGCCGTTAACATTAGTGGCTCATGGGAAGAACGGTGCTGTTGGTTTAGCTTCTGATGGCGCCTATACGGTGACAGTTAATGGAGATTTAACGGCTAAAGGTGCCGATGGTAATCCTTTTGGCATTAGTCGTTCTACAGCTATGAATGCTTCGGATTACGACCAGGTATTAGGTTTGTATGCTACTAATGGTGCAAAGCTTACCGTTAACGGTAATACCGATTTGCATGTACAAGGTGCTACTTTGTTTGCCCGTGGCGGTAATTCGGCTATTACTTTGAATGGTGATGCAACGCTTGTAACTGATGAGTCGGCAGCAGATAGTCAGTTTGCGGCTGTAGCGGAAGGTGGCCATATTACGATTGGTCAGCCGCACACTTATTGGCCGGATGACCCGAATGCGATGGAACAGGTTACCGACCATCGGACAGTTAACCTGACGGGTAATATTGCTACATACAATTTGGATAAAGACGGTACGGTTGATTTATATTTAACGAAGAATAGCTCGCAGTGGACCGGTGTTGCGCAAGATACTACAACTGATGCTAATGCAGGTATTAGGCTAACATTGCAAAATGGGGCAACTTGGACTAATAAAGTTGTAGGCAACAATTTGGAAGGCTTTACCGGTAGTCGTCTTCAATCGTTAACAGGAAGCGCTGACAGTTCCTCCATGGGAAGTATTTATGTTAAGGATGCTAAAGATTTAGTCATTAATAAATTAAGTGGTCAAGTAGCTTTAGTCTATGATCATAAAGGGGATGGTACACAATCTTCTGATTATGCAGCAGGGAATACGAGGGTAGTAGCGGCTGATAAAAATTCTGGTGTAACGGTTATAACGGATACTACCGGCATGACGTTAAGCGATACTACGAAGGTTGCATCGGCGTTAGACACTTTGGCAGGAAAATTATATTATAGCAACTATCGTTCTGGCGAACGAAATCTTTTTGGTATTGTACGACTTGCTTCAGGATTGACGGCGTCTGCTGCTGAAAGAAAGAGCGGTGTTATTTCTTTTGATACAGCTACCGGTCAAGGTCATTACATTGTAAATGACGGTCCGATTACGGGAACGCAGATTGTACCTGGTGAAAAGGATAAGGGCCCCAAACAGGGTTCGGATACGCGATATAAGAACTTGAATATACTTGGGCCAAACTATTCATATTTATTTGGCTCTGATGTTAATGTAGCTATTAACGAAAAGGGTAGTACTACGACAGGCGGTTATAGTAATACGGCTATAGCAGCTATTCTTGGCAAGCCGGTTAAGAATACATTACAGCAAGTGACCAATAGTCAGGCGACTTTTGATTTCACCGGTCATACAGGAACTTTTGAGACAACGTTAAATAAATCAAGCTTCATTGGTGCGCAAGTAGCTGATACCGTGTATGTCAACGGCTTGAATTTCACTTTTAAAAATGCTAATACGTTATCTTTAAAAGCTACTTCGGGCGATAACAAAGGTGAAGTGTATGGCATTTATGGCGAGGCAAATGGCAAGGTAACGGTTGATAGTTCGGCACCGCTTAAAATTGAAACAATATCGGATAAAGGTGGCGCGGGCATCTTTGCACGTAGCGGCTCTACTATTGATGTACAAAGTGCAGCGGTTATAGATGCTAAAGGTAAGACGAAAGTGTTCCAAACTGATTATGGTAGCACGCAAGGCGCAGCTATTACTATGTCGTCTGGTACGTATTCCGCTGAATCTGGTTATTTGGCAGCCGTTGCCCGTGATACATCGTTGTCGATTAATCAATACGATGAAGGCGATGTAGTTGCAACGGGTGATGTGACGGTTGCCGGGTCCGGTAAGTTTGATATGCATTTGACTTCCGATAAGTCAGTATGGCGCGGTGCAATGCGTTATACGGATGCGAGCCAAGGTGGCACGCCTACGTCTGCTTCGTTGACGATTTCTTCCGGTGGGACTTGGTATGATGCGGCTGATACGCGAAATGACCTTACAGCAGGCACACTTCACTTAACCTCTTTACAAGGCGGTATGTCTAATGCTGATACTGGTTACATTTACCGTCAGAATGCGAATGATATGACCATTGATAATTTCAGCGGGTATGCAACATTCCTTTATGATCATACCGGTGATGGCACACAGGCTACTGATTATGCAGCGGGTAAGACGACAATTAACTCTGCAGCAGCGGGCAGTATGCTGTCTGTTGTAACAGATCATACAGGCATTGGTTCTGATGATGCATCGGTGAAAACAGCACTTAATACATTGGCAGGAAAGATTTTCTATGGCGGCGCTATTACCGGTGAAAATAAACTGCGTGGCCGTGTGGCGTTAGCCGATGGCTTAACTGCTTCTTCGGCATATCTAAATGTAGCCGAAATGGATTTTGATACTAATGATGGTCATGGTTTAGTTAAAGTAGAAAAGCCGGTTGATGCCGATATGTATACGCAGGTTATTACCGGCGTAGCCGATAAAGATGCCTTTTATAAGGCGGCCGGTATTCGCAATGATGAAGCCACCTATACCTTTATTAAGAATGCGATGTTGAAATCAACCGATGGCACGGCGATGATTGCGCCTCAACAGGATGTAGCCATTGAAGCGGGAAATACTGATTTCTATGTGGATACGCGACGAAATGGTAGTGGTCGCGGTGATGTAGATGGTATTTCGATGACTGCCGGAAATGCGTTAACCATAAAAGCTAAGAATGTGAATATTATTTCACGAGCTACCGATAATCGAGCTGAAGGCATACATATGTATAATGCGTCGGATAAGACAGCGCGTGTAACAATTGATGGCAATACGAATATTTCAGTACAGGGTAATGGGTACGCCTTAGGTGCTTATGTAGCCGGTAACTCCGAATTGACTTTCAATGGGGATGTAACAATAGGCGATGCTGTAACCGGTCGTGCCGGCGTGACGAACTCGAATCCTATGCGAGGCACGTTGGCTCATTATAGTACCAGTGGTTTATATGCAGGCGGTACCTTAATTCCTGCGTTAAGTGGCACGTTAACGGTAAAAGGCAAAACGGTTATTCGTATGGATGAAGGTAATGGGTTGATGGCGAATACTAACGGCGCCAAATTGTCTGTTGCCGGTGCTGATATTGCCGTATCGGAAAATACATCGGCTCCGTACTATGCTGTTGTAGCTGAAAGTGCCACGGTTAATGTAAACGTGAAGGATTCTAAGGTTAAACGCTTGGCTAGAAGCTTGAGCAGCACACCGTCTGTTTTACCGGATACGAACACGGTTAATTTGAAGGGGAACGTAGGCTTATTGGCTGGCGCTGTACATTCTAATGAACCGGAAAAAATGACGCGGGTTAATATGGCGTTGACGACGAAGGATTCTTCGTGGGAAGGTATGGCGATTAATAATTTCACCGATGATATTCGCTCTAAAAATGGTGTAGATACTGATTTTACCTTGTTCTTGCAGAATGGTGCTACGTGGATTAATCGACCGTACGGCTTTACCTTGGATACCGATGGTAGCCGAGTAGAAAATTTGATCGGCGGCAGTGATGCTAACCACGCCGGTAATATTCGTCAAGAAGCGACAAAACCAATTCATATCTTGAATTATAGCGGTTATACAAATGCAACATTTGTACATAATGAAGATGGGACACAGCGTTCTGATTACACTGGTGGCGATATTGTTATTGATCATGCTGATTCGGGCTCTGGTATTGTGTTGATTACATCAACTGATGGCGTTGGTGATACGGAATCGGATGTGAAGGCAACCTTGAAGGCTTTGGCTGGTAAGGTTGTATATACTAATCACGATGAAGGCAACTTGGCCGGTCGTGTTACGTTAGCCTCTGGTTTAACCTCATCGGCTCGTTGGGGCACCTTAACCTACACTGCTGATGAAGGCCGCGGTACGTTAGCCGACATGGTTGATAAGAAAACGGATTCGTATTTGCCGCATGATACGACGCCGGAAAATCCGGATACACCTGATAAGCCAAATCAGCCAGACAAACCGGATACACCAAATGATGATGGCAAAATTGTAATTGGTGATTATGAAACCAATATTATGAAGGGTGTTCGTAGTGCTACTACGGATATGGATATTCAATGGCGTAATGCGGCGTTAGCATTGCTTAATCATGTGCATGATTTGAAACAGGGCACGAAAGGAATTTGGGCTTCCACCGGCAATTACGGCGGTACTTATGATCGCGGTATTGGCATTGATACTAAGGGTAATTATGTACGAGCTGGTTATGATACATCCTTGTCTAAGGATTGGGATGGTGGTTTTGCTATTTCCTATGGCACGAGCAACAGCGATTACTTGTTAGGCGGTACGGGCAAGGTTTCCTCTGTAGCCGGTGCAGTATACATGAAGAAGCATTTGAAAAATGATGCTTATGTTGGCTTCATGGGTATGTACGGTAATGTTAAAAATGAATATACCGTATATAACGAATTAGGCAGAGCCTTGAAGGGTAATGCAAAATCCACTGCTTATAGCGTACAAGGCTTCTATGGTAAAACCTTTACGCTTGCCTCTGGCGCTACGGTTGCACCGCAGGTAAGCTTGTCCTGGTCTCGTGTAGCAGGCTCCGATTACACCGCTTGGTCGGGCAATGAGTCCATGCAGGTCTCCCAGGATCCGTATACCGGCTTAGTGGCACAAGCAGGTGTTACCTATTCGCAGAAATTTGGCAAGGGCAGCTGGTATGCCGGTGCTTACGTGGCGCATGATTTCAGCGGCTCTGTTGATGGTACCTATACATCCCGAGATGGCGGTACTAAGAGCACGACCTTTGCAACCGACGATTATTGGGGCGATATCCGCTTAGGTCTTACTTACGGACTTTCGCCGAATGCTGGTTTGAATGTTGAAATTGGTAAGGGCGTCTTTGGTGAATATAAAAACGGCTGGAATGTTAATGGTACAGTACAGTTTCGTTTTTAGCTGATACGCTGTATTGGTGAATTGATTGTGTAGTAGAAATTTGTGTAGTAAGAAGAAAACAATGAGGTATTGTATGAAGACGTCTATGAAATTAGCAGCTGTAGCAGCAGTTGCGCTGGTTGGTAGCGGCCTGACACCTACGGTGTCAGCCGCCGCTGATGCGGCACCGGCCTATGCCTTAAATCCTATGGTTGTAACGGCAACGCGGTCTGAACAGAAATTATCGGAAGCAAATGCATCGGTTAGTGTTATTTCACGTGCTCAAATTGAAGATTTAAATATCGATACGGTTGAAGCCGCTTTGCGCACTGTTCCCGGCGTTCAATTTTTGGACTATGGATCAGGTGGTCTTAATGCCAATTTAAGTGGTGTCAGAATTAACGGCAGCAAAGACGTTGTAATTCTTGTGGATGGTGTACGTGTTAATGACTTCCAAGGTGTTGGTAGTTCCGGTTATTTTTATGCGAATATGCTCAACAATATGGATAACATTGAGCGCATTGAAGTATTGCGCGGTGCTGCCGGCGCTTTATATGGCAGTAATGCTAAAGGCGGGGTTATTAATATTATCACCCGTAAAGCCGGAAAGCCGGCAACTACGGTAGATATTAGCGGCGGATCTTTTGGTGCATCGGCACAGAAGGTGTACTCATCCGGGAAAAGTGGGCGCGTCGACTATAAGGTTTACTATGGTCACCTGAAAAATGGAGACTTTAAAGATGGCAGTGGTCGTACGTGGAAGAGCGATTTGAAAAGTGATTACTATGGCGCTGAAGTCGGTTATGATGTGACGAAGAATAACCATGCATCCATTGCCTTTGATCATGCGAAAAGTACTTTTGCCGGTGAAGATTATGTGTATGATACGCCTTATGAAGGACAGTATAAGACGGACGCCGTAACGATTAAGGATACCTGGAATATCAATAAACACTGGGACAATGAGTTTGTATTTCGTCATAACCACGTAATCAGTGATTATGCTCAGCCTGGCTTATATAAGACGGAAGCCGATTATACGTATCAATTTATTACTAATCAAACGACGTTTAAAGACGATAGAAATACGCTGACCTTTGGTATTGATTACGCTAAAGGCAATGATAATTTGCCATCTTCGGCGCGAGATGCTAACGGGAAGTTAATTTCAGTAAAACGAATGATGAAAGATACGGCGTTGTTCGCACAGGAAGAATATCGTATTACGGACCGTTTAAGTGTTATTGGTGGCTTACGTTATGATAAACCGGGCAGTGATGCTTATGGTCCTAACTATGCATCGCATCTGTCGAAGAGTGGCTCTATTCGCTATGATATTGGCAATAATGACTCTGTTTATGCATCCTATGCGGATTTCTTCATCTTGCCGAGTATTCGTCAGTTATACGATGCAAGATGGGGGAATAGTGAGCTAAAACCGGCCGAAGGTAACACAAAGAGTATTGGCTGGAACCATTATCTTGACGATGGTAAAGGTATGATTAATGCGAACTATTTCATAACTAAGGATACACGCAACTATGGCTATGATAACGATACGCAGAAGTACATCAACACGAGTGATGGTGTAGCACGTGGTTGGAATTTGCAGTGGTCGCAGCAGCTAAGTGACCGATTGACTACAACGGTAGGCTGGGCTCATTTATTTCAGCATGCTAAAGGCGATAACTTTGATAAGGGCTATTATCCGAAAGACTTGCTTACCTTTACGGCGATTTATAAAATGCCGAAATGGACTATCGGGTTGGATGGATTCTACTTCATCAGACAAACCAGTGAAGAAACCGCCGATAAGCATGGTTGGCCTCATGACAAATATGGCGTGTACAATATGAATGTTACCTATTCGCCGAATAAAACCTATGATGTGTACTTAACGGTTAATAATATTTTCAATACGGAATATGCTGAGCACACAAACGTTATTTGGGGCGGCAAACCGGGTACTTGGTACTCCTTGCCGGGCCGTAGCTATACCGTTGGTGTAAAGGCACATTTTTAAATCACAGTCTTTTCTAAATTCAAATCAATCTTAAACTAGAAAATACCCTCTTTAACAGGTGACTGCTAGAGAGGGTATTTTCGTTTAAAGGCGTTGTTTTAGTTTTCTTCATAAAGAACCGGTACCAAAATTTGAGTAATAAATTCAGTGGTTGTGTCGGTAATCCAATGATTGATTAACGGTTTAAAATATAGCGGACCATTAATTGTTAACGAGTTGAGTTTGATGAAACGACTCAACTTTTGAGCAAGTTTTGGTGCCTGTCTATAGGCTGTTCCTGTGAAATAAAGGCTGATGAAATAACTGGCCTCTTGAATTAATGGTGAAGGTGTAGCTGTTGTGTTTGCGGCGATTGTTGATGTATTGATCGGTGAGAATTTTGTAGTGGTTGGCAGTGTTGTTGAAGGCAGTTTTGAAAAATAACCGGTAGTTCGAAGCTTGGGCTCTGAGGACAAAAAGAGCGAACTATCGGCAAGCCAACCTGTTTGTACATCGTAATAAACACCACAATTCATTAAAGATGTGGCGTGACGACCATATAAAGATAACCGCGTGGAATCTTTGTATGTCTTTTTAATGGGCGTTACTAATAATGGTTGTGATTCATGCCATTCTAAGGTTATACGGTTTAAGCGATGTGATTGGGCTGTAGCAAAGCTTTTTTGTATAGATTGCAGCTCTTGGGAAATTGCCGTGTAACGTTCAATCTCTTTTTGACAGAAGCTTTGATGCTCAGCTAATAATGCTTGTAGCGTCTCAAGACTCTTATGTGTCATAAAATGCTGAATATCTGCTACTGGGATATCTAAGCGGCGCAACGTAGTGATAATCTCTAGTTGTAAATATTGATCGACTGAATACCGCCTAAATCCATTAGCCGCTACAAACTCTGGCAATAATAGGCCGATGCGCTCATAATAATACAGCGCTTGTTTAGATATGTTAAATAATTTAGCCAACGTACCGGCAGAAAAGGTTTCGGCTTTTTTTAATTCCTTCTGTAATTGATCCGGAATGGACTGAAGTAAGGAATAGTGCAGTGTTGATTTCATAGCATTGCCTCTACTAATACATACCTTTATATATGATTCCTAATTATCTAGTAAGTAACTTAATGATACTATAAACAACAGCAAGATTCAAACATATATAACAAATGGTTATAATTTGTTAATCGATTGGCATTGGGTGCGGCTGCATTGATGAAGATTGGATATTCCGCCTCGAAAAGTCACCTAGGGATTTTAGTGTTATGTTTTCGTCTTTTCTAGTTGTATATGGATGACGACCAGGAGGTCGCCT
>ERZ791611.960-NODE-960-length-22387-cov-3.618932_pt1 | contig 22387 bp, 20 predicted proteins | sample MGYA00510275_ERZ791611 | MGnify/ENA primary metagenome ERZ791611 (study PRJEB30046, sample SAMN00791912) | human gut metagenome | study: EMG produced TPA metagenomics assembly of the A metagenome-wide association study of gut microbiota in type 2...
AGTGTGCCAAAAATCTCACTTTTGACACACCCTCTTTAGGCAGTCAAACGGATATGGATAAAAAACGAAAAATCGCTGTAAAACCTTGATTTTATAGCGATTATCCTTGTTTTGAAGGCTAAAATGACGTGTTGTTTGACATCCTTTTGAAACCTATTTGTGGACCAGCCTGGGCTTGAACCAGGGACCTCCAGATTATGAGTAAAACAGATTGATGTTTTGTGATTTTTTAATATATACTTTATTGCTGATTCGCAAATAGTTACTATCTTGTGCCAGTTTATGATACTCTGTAAAACTCCGTATCAAAACGTCTCTGTTTTCCCATTGTTTTCCCGATAATCATCGGAAAATATGGGATTTTGGAAGAAAATGAGGGTACTTGTTTTCCCATTGTTTTCCCAAAATAGAGAAAAATGTGAAGTTGAAACCTCCAGACTATTGGCAGAAATGGCAAAGAAATTAGAAACAACTTATAAGAGCGCAAGATTCGGAATTTGCACCTATGCGCTCATCCTTGACAAGCGTCATCCGAAGAAAGACAGAAACACGTTTCCTGTCGCAATGCGCTACACCATAGACAGAAAGTCATGGTACAACTTTGTGGCTGGCGAGTTTACGAAAGAGGATTTTTCAAAGATATGTACGCTCAGTGCCAAGGCGGTTCGTTCAGAACTCTATGACAAGAAGGTGGAATTTGATGCCATCTTTGAGAGGCAAGTAGAGCTTATTGAGCGTCTGGGAAATAGTCTGACGCTCGATAGAATTAAGACTGCCATAACGGGTGTAGACACATCCAAGGAAGCTTCCTTCTTTAGCGTATGGCAGGATAGGATTAATTTCTTTAGGACCAACAACAATGGGGAGCAATACACCACTGCTGAGTCATACGAGTGTGCCATGAAGTCATTTCAAAAGATTCTCTGGGACAGACCGATTACTGGTTTTAAGGTAGGAAAAGAAGATATTGAATACTGGAGTAACGGAATGCAAAATGGTGTGCTGAACGAGAATGGTGAGTTAATAGGTCAAATACGCGAGGCAACAAGAGGACTTTATCTCCGAAACTGTCGTGCCGTCTGGAATGAATGCGTATCGCTGGGCTATCTTACCAATCAAGAATATCCATTTTCTAATGTCAAGAAAAAGAAGCTCGTAGCGATACCTGTCGGCGACACAAGGAAGAACCACTACCTAAATGTCCAGCAGATGACAGAACTGTATCGGGTGTTTATAGATAAACGCTATCCTGACACATGGAAGAAAGGTTATGTTGAAAATGCCCATTATTCATTGGGATTGTTCCTTGCCCAATACCTGTGTAACGGTTTCAATATGGCCGATGCAGCCGAACTTAAGTATTCGCAATTCTATTTCGACTCGGGCAGGAAAGCATTCAAGTTCAAACGGGTGAAGACCAGAAATCGCACAGAAGGGGGCGGTGAAATAATAATCCCCATCATAGAACCATTACAGAAAATTCTTGATGAGATTGCCGCAGAACCAGTTCTAAATGGCTTCGTATTCCCTGACATTCTTCAGGGTGCTACGCATAAGGCTATTAAGCGCAAGCGAATCTCTCAGGAGAACTCAAATGTGCAAGACCGCGTCATCAAAATCTCTCAGGATGTATTAAATTGGGAGGTTCGCCCATCGGGAACATGGTGCAGGCATTCTTACGGAACAAATCTAACCCATGCCCAAGTAGAGGACAGGTATATTTCACAGAGTATGGGACATTCGACAGACAAGACCATTACAGAAAGATACATTGCTCAATATCCGTTGGAAACAATGTTCGAGTTTAATAGCAAATTGTTGGATATGGAGCCAAAAGTAACAGTGGAGGACATCAAGAACATGACGGAGGAGCAGAAAACAGAGATGCTTCTTAAACTCTTGGAAAAGAAGTAGAACATAGCAAAGGAGAACGGATATGAGACCTTTTGAGGATTCCCAGAAGAATGCCATGAGAGAAGCCATGGAACGTGTGTATTCGTGGAAGCAGGAGCATACAGAAGAATACTCGCGCTTCTCCCCGGATATGATGAAGGTGGAGCGCAACGACTTCAGTTGTCTTGAACGTATTTTCAAGATGGCTGTTGGCTTTGTGCCAGCCTCCGTGCTTATCGAATGCCAGAAGTTGTTCGCTTCCAATTCGGAAGTTGTCTTGTCTGCCGACGAAAAAGCAGCTGCCGCCACTCGTGTTGTCGATGAACTGATGGAGCTGAAAGGCTATTTGCGCTTCGGGGTATATACGGAAACCATAGGTAAAAAGAGTGATGCCAACCTTGCGCAAACTACAGAGCGAGGAGAGCAGTTCTTGATTAGGGAATTCAGTCTAGCAGACGAAGACCAGAGCGAGAAAGACGACGAGCATATTTACATCCCCTTCGTGACCGCTCAGGAGTTTTGGGATTCATCGCCTTCCTTTATTCAGATGGCGGTATTCACTCTAGGCAAAGGACATTCTGCCGATGAAATGGCTACTCTATCAAAGAGAATCATGCTCTCTGCCATCCAAGCGTTGCCAGAGATGTTCATCAAAGTTCGCAATCAGATAATGGCAGGTAGCAATTCCCTATTGATGTGTACGTTGTACTATGTCTGCTATGACCACGGACTGTCCAAAAGTGCGATGGCACTTAGCAAGGTTAGCCTTGGCACCAAACAGATTTCGTATATTCGTGAAAGCGTCAAAGCCATCGTTGAAAGCCTTGTTGAGACCAGTATCACGAAGGGACTCGACAAAAAACAGAGTGGACCAGGCAGTCCAAGGGTGTTGAAGATTCAGAGTTGCGCCAAGCGATAAAGACCACCCTTGCCAATACGCAAGGCAAGCATGGCCGCAGAACCATCCTGCAAGAAGAACGGAGCCTTGATGACATTCTCATTGCCGATGACAAACATGCATTGAAGGAGGCTATAATGGCTGCACTAAATGATATGGAACACGAATATGAAACAGCCTACATCAAGGCGGCACTCATCCGCTCCAATCATCTTAGTTCTGACATATCCTTTGCGGTATTCCTACGTGCCATTTGTTCTTTCGCTGACAAGGAATACAAGTACGATTCAGCCCAAAGGGTTGACTCTTTCATTTTGTATGAGAAGAAGAATTTTGAGGCTTCCAAGAGTTCAAAGTGGCAACGTGGAAGAAGGATTGTATCGTATTTGACAGAAGTGTTTAGGGCAATGCCAAATACAATAGACAAACCCTAGCACAAGTATAGGTTATGGAAAATAATGATTCGTGATAAAAAAAAGTGTAAAAATATCATAAAAAAACAGAGGTTATTAATTTTGTTTTATAGGAAATACCTAATTTTGTAAACCAAACTTTATAAGATTGCGCAATTCTTATTAAATATAATTTATATGAGTATTAGTAAAGATGTCATCAAACAGTGCCTGATTAGTAAGCAGCGCGAAGTGGATGAGGCGGTGATTGTGAACCGTCCCATAGACTTTGAAGAGAATGGCAATTATGTGATAGTTGGCGTGAGACATGCGGGTAAGTCGTATCTGCTGTATCAGCGCGTGCGTCAGCTGCAGGCGGAAGGAAAGGGATGGGACGAGATTCTGTTTGTGGACTTTGAGAATGAGCGTTTGGCGGAATTCCAGACGGAAGACTTTAACAGTCTGCTGGAAGCCCATCTGGAACTGTATGGTAAGAAGCCGGTGGTGTTTTTGGACGAGGTGCAGAACATTCCGCATTGGGATAAGTTCGTGCGTAGGTTGACTGATGCGAAATACAGGGTGTATGTGACAGGTAGCAATGCGAAGATGCTGAGCAAGGAGGTGGCAACTACGTTGGGCGGACGGTTCTTTATTTACGATGCGTACCCATATTCTTTCAAAGAGTATCTGACAGCGCAGCAGGTGGAACTGAGGGAGCATTGGGAGTATGATACAATTCAGCGAAGCGAAGTGAAGCGACATCTGAATGAGTACTTCTATTACGGTGGTCTGCCAGAGATTCTGTCGTTTAAGAACAAGCGGGCTATGCTTTCGAGTTTGTACCAGAAGATCTACTTGGGTGACATCTGTGCCCGAAATAATATTAAGAACGATAGGGTGTTGAATATTCTGATTAAGAAGATGGCAGAAAGCGTAAAGCAACCGCTGTCGTATAACAGGCTGAAGAATGTGATAGTGGCAACGGGGTCGCCCATCAGTGTGCCCACTACGATAGACTATGCGGATTATGCCGCTGACAGTTGGCTGATATTGCCCATGGAGAATGAGATAGGGAAGCTGACGGAGAAGGAGACGCAGAAGAAGTACTACTTTGTTGATAACGGTTTACTGAACCTGTTCCTGATGAACTCAGAGACATCGCTACTGGAGAACATGGTGGCGGTGGAACTATTCAGACGATACGGCAAGGAGAATGTGTATTATCTGAATGCTGACAAGGAGATAGACTTCATAGTACCTGACGAGAAGCTAGCCATACAGGTGTCCTACAGCATCAAGGATGAGACCACTTACAACAGGGAGGTGCCACCACTGGTGAAGTATGCCAAGACACACGAGGACTGGAAGTGCCTGCTGATTACGTATGATGAGGAGGGCACGGAAGAGGGAATGCCCGTGGTACCGGTGTGGAAGTGGCTGATGGGGGTTTGAGTTCGGCAGAAGGACGGAACACACTTCGTGGGAGTTACGGAATTACAGATTAACGGATCCACAGACTTTTATGAGATATAAGATATGGCTTCTAAAACAAGATATACAGAAGAGTTCAAGAAAAAGGTCGCTGAAGAATATAAGAAAGGCGACCTGTCTCTTGAAGAAGTAGCAGCGAAATATGGGCTGTCACCAGCTCTATTGCAAGACTGGGTAAATAAGGATGATGTAAATAACATCTTCATTAGCTATGTAGAGAGACCTGAAGAAAAGACATCTATCTTCACCAAAGTTAAAACAGCATGTGTCATCGCTTTCAAAAATCTCAAAGCGCATGGCTGGTTGTTGGCAGGATGTTTACCATTATTAATATACCTTACTCTCTTCATAAAATGTAATAAGAGGGTAGTTGAATCAGAGATAAACGAGAACCGGTATTCTACTGAAGTCAAGATGGATTCGCTGATAACTATCAATAACGAAATGAAAGGGGAGATAGGTAAATTGGGTGTGACCTTGGAAAAGATTGACAATGAACTTGAGATAAAAATTACCCCAAATATTACCATCAACAACGATAATCGAAGTGTAAACAATAGAACAAGGAAAACAATAATTAAGAACAAAAAATATGTAAAGACGGAAGAGGAAAAAGTAGTAATAAACGATAATACAAAGGTAATAACACCGAATGACACATGTTGTTACCGTTGTTCAAAAGATACGATTAGATGAAATTCGATTTTCTATATCATACATATACGCTGACCATTACTGTTTTTGCCGCAGTGTTTGGTATGGCATATCCGCTCATCTTACAAGCCATAGAACGGATAGACCAAAAATACACATCATCCGTGCTTGCAACTGACTTGCGAAAAAGATGGCAGTTCAAGGCTTTCAATGTTTTGATAGTAGTATGTATCGCCTGTGTTGGCGTACTGGCATACGTACTTGAATGTGTAGAGAGTGCCCAGTGGAAATATTACGTGGTGTCTGTGGCTGTTTGCCTTATTCTTTTACTGATGCTTGATGTGGTCCTTCTTGTTCAACAAATTATTTCCTATTATTCTCCTCTGGCTTTATATGGAATGCTTAAGAAAAATATAAAGAAAAAAGATGCAAATGCTCTACTTGATTTAGCGAAATTTGCAGCTAAAACGGATGATTTCATGTTGTATGTTAATAGCTTGTCAGAAATAGTAGGGCTGTTTTATGAAGAGCAACAAGTGGCACCGAAGGATAAGCCTGTAGAGTATTCTTCAGAGCTATACGACATTCTGTCGAAAGTCGCTAAGAGAGTGGGTGACCCTACTCTGACTGATGACAGATACAACTATATTGGGTTTGTAAGTGCAGTGTATAATCATAGTTCAGATGGAGGTTTGTCACCTAATACTCAGCAAAAAACATGGGAGATGGTGAACAGGGCTGCCAAGGCTGGTAATACTGGGTGGTTCAGAGATTACTGGACATATGCTGACCAATACTATAGATTCTACCAATTGGGAGGAAGAACCCCTTTGAGGGTCACTAACCTCAATGATTTCTATCGCTATCATGTTATGATGGGTGGATTACTGGTTTATTTCAAGCGATATGAATGGCTTAGCCATATCATGCATTTCAGCCAGTCACAGCCAGAAAAGTTTGAACTGATACCTGGAACATTAGGAAAAATATTCGAGATGGTTTGGTTTGTAGCAGAGCTGAATGAAAAACCTTTCGGGCTGTATCAGAAGTATCAGTTCATGGGATTGGAAGAAGGAGCTAAAATGGATGATGCTATCGCAGGTTATGCATATCAGTACTTGGCACTTTTAATAATCAGGCTGTGGACCTACAACGATTATAATATCAATTATACTGATCCCTTGATTTTACCTGTTGTGGATGAAGAGTATGTTGAGGATAATGAAAGAATGATAAATAGAGTAGAGTGGATGAAAAAAAACGTTGAGCGTTGGTATAATAATGGACTGGTAACTGAATTTGGTTTTGGAAATGTTCCTGATGTAAATGATGTTAAGAGTAAACTAGATGAATACATTGATGTTTTAAAACAAAAAATAATTGAAATAGAGGCTCGTGACGAGGTCGATGAGAATAAGGCGAAGGAAATTAGGGATGAAATGATTGTGCGCAATACAAATAGTTATTGTCCAATACCAATGAAGAAGGAGGAAAATTCTAATATGAACGAGACTCTATATAATATACATTCAACACCTATTGTAGTGACAAATAGGATTGAAAAGCCCTATATCACAAAAGGTTCTAAGAAGAAATTGGGTAACTTCGGGGGTGGGCTGGTATATGAGTTGAATTTCAACATGATCAACGAATATCTTAGAGCCGCTTTCTCAATGATGCCGTGTACGTTTAGTTATAGTATAAATCAAAAAGATCTGCTAGACGCTATTGACAGACTTGAATTGCCAAAAGGATATGTCATTTTTGATATAGGAAATGCACTGGATCTTTATGAGTTTAGAAACAAGATATCTGTTGAAGGAGATAAGCATTCATATAAGGAACATGAGATTTTGAGCCTTGGAATGACAAGTTTTTCCAACAGCTTATGGATTTTGCGAGAATCTGAACTCCCCTTTATGGAAATTGTTGAGACTGCTTTTACAGGAGGTGGCTATACAGAGATTGATGCGAATAACCATCTATATAGTAATATTGATAATATTAAACCGCCTTATAATGTTCAACTTGTGCAGACAATAAAAGTATATGCTCCAAAGGATTATGGAAATACATGTCTGCTGAAGGTGATGTGTGATTATAGTGGAAATAAATATGAGTTGGATAAAGTAACGAATATCATTGAGGAAGAGGAAGTTGCTAAATGAAAGAAGTAATGTTCAACGGACGTAATATAATACCGAACTCTCCAGAGGAACTCACCAAGATCGTTTATTTCTTGAATGAAAAAGCAGATGTTGGTGAGTTTGAGTTCAGCGAGACACCATCATACTGGGCCAAGCATGAGGAAATCATCAAACCATTAGGTTTGGGTCATGATGGCGCAGGCTATTATTTTGCTGTGTCTTTGGCTTTTATAGCAGTAAAGAACGACGGCGGTATTGTCTTTACTGAGAAAGATCATGTTTGGAGATGGGCATGGTCGTTCCATCTTATTGCTGGCATAGCTGGATGGCAACCTGATGTTATGGTGCGGGTGATAAAATCTTTTGAAGGAAAGGAGGATAGTATTGACGGACTGATGAGTTGGGCTACACAAATATATGGTAATGCATATTACAATGAAGCTGTTACTTTAATGTCCTTATTACCGCAATATCGAGTGAGCATTATGGCTGGTCTGATGGCGAATGATTTCGAACGCTATTATGCTGAATACCCGCCCGAGGATAATAAGGAGTATTTTGCACAGGCCTTTGTAAAAACGAATTCATTGAAGCAAAATGAAGTGAACAAGGCTTTAGATACAGCGATAAATCTTCCTCTGTTTACTTCAACCGCAGCAATGACATTCTTCCTCACTATACGCGGTAAGCTAGATGAAAAAAGAAAGGGTAAATGCGAAGAGGTTATCCTTGATTTGATAAATGGTGATACGACACCCTATGTCACTCCTTTGTGCAATTGGATGTTCATGGAGCAGGAAGTGACTGCATTTGAAGAGGAGTGCGTTTTGTTATTGATAAAAGGTCTAAGAGGAGAGAAGAAAGAGGTCTCACTCGACGCAATAGATAGTTCTATTGGGATTCATGTAAAAGACCCTGAGTTGCTAACTAAGATTTTTGTCTGTATAGCTGAGAACCTTCAACCTACCGATGTATTAAGAATGGAAGGATGTCTTAGGAGTTTGCATGAACACAATGATTATTTTCAGAACATGGTATTGTCATTTGTGATGCACCCAAAGGGCATGTACCGTATAGCGGGGCGAAAGCTTTGGGACAATTTTCACTTGGAGTCATCGAGTTTTGATGCGCAGAGAGATTTGCCTGAAGAATATCAATGCTTGTTTGTTATTAGTATGCTTCAGGACTATGGGAATCCAGAGACTCGCTTGCCCAAACTACTTCCGCTCATTGACAGTAAATCTGAGCGTGTGAGAAATATACTTATGGGGCAATTGGGACCATATTTGGATGACTATATGGGGCATGTAATTAATGCTTTGAATAGACTGAAACTGGAAAGTAAGTATGTAGATGTCATTAAGCAGTATTATGAGCGGAGGGCTGATGCGCTGGAAAAGAGACATCGCATGAAAGAATTGTCACCCAGATATAGCCAGATGTCTGAGTTTCAAGAAACAATACGATTGCAGAAGGTACACATGCAAGAACAGATGAGGGAAGCTGAAAAAGGACACAAAAGCATTTTAAAAGAAATAGCTAAAAATGTTGTACTTGCTAGAGGTGGTGGATGGCGTGATGAGAATGGAGTGGTACATCATTTGGCGCACATTAAGTTTTCAATGCCTTCGAGACAGATGGTGCAATCCATGACACCGATGGAACAGGAGGACTGGATAAATAGAGTTATTGAAGATTGGGATGTTAAAACAGGAAATAATTAAGCAATATATAGCCACTCTAAAAGAGGACAATGAGTTAGACTATATTTTCCCACTGCTCTTGAAGCAGATGGGCTATAGGATTTTGTTAACTCCAAAACAGTCTAAAGGCCAATCCCAATATGGTAGAGATGTGGTAGCTGCTAAGAATGTTGACGGGGTGGACACACTTTTTCTTTTTGAACTTAAGGGGTTCAGTGCTAAAGATATTACCGATAGAACTCTAGCTGCAAGAGATGGCATAATAGAGTCATTAAATGCATCTAAGAATACGAAGTACCGAGACGCTTCCATTTCTGGTTTATCAAAATGTCCAAGGAAATATGTCTTTGTACATAATGGTTATGCAGAAGCGAATGCGCTCCTTACCCTTAATGATTATGTTGAAGAGAATTTCCCGGAAGGGAGTTTTGACAGATGGGATTTAGACAAGTTGACAATACTCTTCTCAGAGTATTTATTTGATGAAACCCTCCTGACAGACGAGGAGAGTTACAGGTTGTTTAAAAAGGTTCTTGTTTTGTTGGATAGTGAGGGAGACAATTTCAAGAATATTGTTTCTTTGGTAGATTTGCAAATCAAGAAGATTGACAGAAAAAAGAAGGAGAGCAAGAGGGCGGTAATCAATCTGTTTGCTACACTGCGGTTAATAGCCTCTATGGTTTATTTCTATTCAAAAGACTGTAATAACCTATTACCTGCCAAATTCTGTATAGATACCATTTTAGTGAAAACATGGGCTTGGATTCTTAAAGGAAAGAAAGAGAAAAAAACAACAATTATCAAGCACTTTTATAGTTTGGTATTACTACAGGTGCAGATTTATGAAGAGTATGTTAATAAGATTTTGTCTGTAGCAAGACTCAACAAGAGTATGTATGGATTTGAATCTTCGGATACAGAATATATATTCTATCCGCTCAGATGCTTTGATTTCTTGGAGGATTTAACATATTTCTTTTTCTTGACAGAGTCAATAGGTCGTCCGACACAGAAAGAAATCAGGAACAGGCTTGATACATTGAGATTAGTCATAGAAAAGAACACCGCTTGTACAATGCCATTATTGGACACGCATTCTATTCCTATTCAAATGGTATTCTTATACATTTATGACCGATCTAAAGGTAATGAAGAAGCTGTACATTTCCTCGGAAAATATCTGATGGATGTAGTTATAAACATGACCAAAAGATATCAAGATAAAAAAATATGGCCGGAAATGACGGGGAATCGATTGGCTTTAGCGAGGAGCCTTTATACAAAGGATGACGACTATTGCTGCGAATCATCGCTTTTGATTACAGTGATATTTGAACTAATTGCTTATTTGAATATACCACAGCTTTATACACCGTTAAAAAAAATTGTTGAGGAGTCTGGTGTTAATTTGCAGATTGCATTTCCCATTACGGACGAATTCGATATTGAACAGACACTTTTTGACCGTCGACTCTATGATGAAATGGCAGTTCAGACTGATATAAAACTTCCCGATACTCTTGATGAATTTCATGAGAATTATTCGAAAAAATACAGATCGATAGCATATAGAACAGATGTCGCAGGATTTGAGTTTATGCGTATATTGGCTCATAAGTATTATGAAACAGACTTGTTCCCCGATTTTCTGGGAAGGGCATATTGCGTTGATTAAAACGATTGAGGCTATGACATAAGGAAATAGAATGAAAGGTACTATGAAGGATGCTGTAACGATTATTGTGGGGGCCGGTGCCGTTCTGGACTTTGACCACAATGGCATTTTTCCATCTGTGAAGAATATCACAGAAGAGGTTTTGAATTTGTCTATTCAAACAGTAGATGGAGGAAAAAGACCGCTTCTGCGTGAGATTAATGATTATATTGTTGGGAAACTGAATCAAGTAGGACGACCAGAGGTTAATCGCTTTATTCCACCACAATTAAATTTTGAGAACTTATTGCATGTCATAGAGATGTGCATTTCATATAGTAGCTGCTGGCATAAGGAATATATATCATGGCTTGCGCTTCCAGAGTTCGGAACCTTAATTCAACCTAACGATTTCCTAAAAGATCTTCAGACGTATGATTATATCAGGGCGGCAGATGAGCTGCAAAAGACAGTAATGAATATTGTTAACCAATACGATACAGCTTTCAATGAGGATAAATTAGCGGAACAATGGTATCGAGACTTTTGGAAATCCATGTCAGGAAGATCGAACATATTCAATCTGAATTATGACAATACGATAGAGAATAGCCTTGACGAATATGAGGATGGATTTCCCTCAATCAAAGATGAAGAGGATTATAGCCACTTTTCGGCAAAGCGCTATTATGAGAACAGAAGAGGAGTTTCAACAATAGCACATCTTCATGGTCAAATATTGTTCAGCGAGGCAAAGGAATACCCGTTTGATTATAGCATTCGGGATATGGTAAAGAACAGAGATTATCAGACTGCATGCAAAAACAGGATTGGAGGACAGCTTCCCCCTTCTAATCAGGCGAAAGAAGAGTATTTACAGCCAGTCATTGTATCAGGTTCGAGGAAAACAGAGAAGATGACATTCGCTCCCAATAACGTCTATCTGTCGGATTTGGCAAGAAAGGTTATTGAGAACAACCGATTGATGATTATAGGTTATTCATTTGGGGACTTATATCTGAATGAGATTTTGGGATTGGGTATGGATGCACATGGAGATGATTTCAGAGTGGTGATTATCGACAAGTTCCCTTCATATATAAGCTCATACACCTCGTGGTTTCAGCATTTAATTCATGAATGCAATCCGCAAAAATACACTTTTGTATCAAAAATCACAAAGGATAGGTTGTTTATTGAAATTGGACAGAAGGAGTTTCCGCTTATTGTTGGAGAATTTGGTGTACCTGTGGTTTCAACAAATGGGAAATTGATGATGTGTATTAACGGATTCAAGGATGCGGTTTTGAACCATAAAGAAACGATGTTGGAGTTTCTTGGTGTTTAAATTCTTAGCACATATTATCTCTATTTCTATATTGATACTGCAGCAATGCCCCTCCCTCGTGGATAGGAGAACATGGAGCTATGGCAATAGATTTTTCTCCCCAAATTCCTTCCGTGACCGCTCAGGAGTTTGGGGAGTCATTGCCTTCATTCATTCAGATGGCAGAATTCATTTTTGGAGAAGGTCATTCCATTGACGAACTTGCAACTCTGCCAAAGAGAATAATGCTATCTTCCATGCAAGCATTGCCTGAGATATTCTTTAAACTTTGTAATCAGATCTTTGCTGGCTGCAATTCATTGCTGATGTGCACATTGTATTACGTTTGCTTTGCTCACAGACTTCCAAAGAATTCAATGGCACTGAGCAAGGTTAGCCTTGGCACCAAACAGACTTCGTATATTCGTGAAAACGTCAAAGCCATCGTTAAAAGCCTTGTTGAGACCAGTATCACGAAGGGACTCGACAAGAAAGCAGAGTGGACGAAGCAGACCAAGGATGTCGTCGATACAGAACTGCGCCAGACCATAAAGACCGCTCTTGCCACTACATAAGGCAAGCATGGCCGCAGAACCATCCTGCAAGAAGAACGGAGCCTTGCTGACACTCTCATTGCCGATGACAAATGGACGCTGAAAGACGCTATCCAAACTGCTCTCAACGACATGGAACATGATTACGAAACCGCCTACATCAAGACGGCACTCAAGATGGCACTCAAGATGGCACTCAAGAAGACAATCTTGATAAATGGATAGAAAATCAAATTAGACAGAATCCTCAAATTACAACAGAGGAACTGGCTAAAATGAGTAAAAAAGGTCTGAGAACCGTCAAGCGCCATATAGCTAAAATGCCTCACATTCGTTATGTAGGTAGTGGTTATAGTGGTCATTGGGAAGGTACTTGACAAAGAATAGAACCTTCGTTGTGGTTTGGACAGTGATTTTAACGAAGTAGGCCTGCTGTTATCAACGACCGACCAAACCAAAGAGCAGCTCCAGACGGAACTGCTCTTTGATTTGCTTATTGGCCATAATACCATGCTATTAGCATGGCTATGCCCCCTGCCATTACAGAGACTCCGATGGTAAAGAAGAACCAGAAAAACCATTGAGCATAGTGACCGAGGTAACAGCCATCAAACTCCTTATATCGGTCACGTACTTTCCTGCGTTCTTGAACAAGCATGGTATTGACCTCACGGATATGTTCTTGCATCTTGACAAGCATCCATTTGTGTTCCTTGTCGAACGTGTCTTGAATATTCTGCCAATCAGCATCAGACACATTCACTGACACCCTCAACTTTGTGGGCGCATCTTCCATGACTTGCTCGATATGCTTGTGGATGATGTCAACCCTGCCACTGATGGTATCAACGGCATTACCCAGTTTCTCCTCGGCTCGCTGATACTGCTGGATTACCGACTCACATTGAAGCGTAGCATTCACACAAGTATTGGTAGCTTTATTGATGTTGTCACTTAGTTCCTTCAGTTCAGGCACACGACTGATGATGTCTTGTTCGGCATCCTTCTCCTGAATTTCCTTCTGAACTTCGTTGAACATTACATCGAAGTCAAGCTTGTTCTCATTGTTTTTACTTTTTCTTATCATAGATATATGTGATTGTTTTAACAGTGGAAACCGCGTTTAACTGACTTTGGCTTGCACATGGAATGAGCCATCTGAAGGTATCGGCGAGCATACTGACGCTCATCCTCATCATCCTTTTTGCCCCAACCTGATTCGGGTGCCGAGCCGCCACCACCTCCGCAAGATTTGGACATGGATGTTGCGGCATCAATGTAGTCAACGAAGAGAAGCATGGCGGTATGAGCAACGTTCTCGACAATGGCGGTATCATTGCCATCAGGAACCTGGGCCTCATTGAGGAAAATATCCTTGACCGAATTGGGAATCTCAACAGCCTTGCTGCCAATAGGTGTATCGATGTTGAATATAGTGAAGGATGGCACAGGCTTTGCCTGGACTCTTGACTGCACCTTGGGCTGAGTAGATATCATTGTTTGAGCAGTCGGACGAACAGAACGGCTGCTTGGGGTAACAGTCGGTGTAGATGGTTTCACCTTAACTTGAGCAGGCTTCGGATGGAACTTCTTCCATGTGGCTTCAAGCTGTGATACCATGAACTTTCGACCGATTTCAGAAGCCTTGAATACTGAAGCATTCTTGCTAATGGTGTAGCCAACAAGTTGCTTACTCTTGTCATAACGAGGTGTCACATCATAGCCCTTCATGCGAAGCATCTTGAAGTAGAAGTCTATGTCAAACTCCTGCATCTTCTGAAGGGTGTATTCGCAAAAGTCAGCAATCTCTTCCTTCCGCATATCACGAATCTCCAGAGGTTGCTGCCAGCCATGCCTCATGTTGATGATTTCCGCAGCCATCATTGCCCTCTTGTGAATATCGTGAACATCGTTGGTATTGCCATCAAGGTCAACACGGCAACAGTCCAGATGCAGGTGCAGCGTCCCAGACTTCGAGTCGGAATGCAAGCCAGGCACATTCATTGAATTGCGGAAATTGGTCTTCACTTCCTTCTTCATGCCCTTGGGGATGAGTCCGACAGTATCAAGAGTTTCCAATGCTTCATCACCAAGGTTCACCCAATCATCCATCTTTAAGTTTGCAGATTCTTCCTTTGAGGGCGAGATTACAAACGTGGTCATGAAGCGTTCCAGCTTTCGCCCGACAGTCCTGTCCTGCTGATGCAACTGGCAATGATGCTTCATCATGTACCAAATGGCGGTCGGGTCGATACCTTCAGGCATGTGGTTCACCTTGACCACTTTTGCCTTATCTTTCTCCAATGCGTACCTTACGGCATTGCCGCCGTATGGCACGACTCTTGCAAGCATAATCATGATACGTTCCTTTCTTTGGTCTATAGAGATGATGAGATATTCTCTTCGATGCTATACCAATGTTGGATGAGTTCTGCAACAGACTTAATCCACCATGTCATGAACCTCTCCGTCTTGAATAGTTTCAACTTTTCCTCATCCGTCATCTTGGAAAGGACGTTGGCTATTTTTATCAGGTCTGTCCTAGCATAGACGAGGGAATTAAGGGCATCAACCTCTTCCTTGGTGAGTCTCTGACGTGGATGATGCTTCAAGCCTGTCTCAGTGAGGTAGCGGTTCAGGCTTATGCCACATTCCTTGGCGAGTTCCTTGAGTTGCAACCAGACTTCCTCAATACACCTGAAAGCGTGTACCTTGGTTGGCGGTTTCTTGGCAATATGTTTCTTCTTCATTGACAATGAATATTGATTAAAAGGGATGAATATAAACTGATTAGAAAGAAGGACAAGGTCTGCGAGCCTGCGAGTAGCCCGAGAAACTTTTAGGAGTGCAATAACAGGGACACCTGTTTTGTACTACAAAAGGATTTCTCGAAAAGTCCCTCTAAAAAATCGGAGCTTTTAACAATAAAGTTCCCCTCAGGGCTTAGAGGACTGTTTCGGTTTCCCCTGTAAACAGTATCGGCAAACACCCCTTGAGAAGGTTTGTGATGCAGCTTGCAGCCTATGTCCTTCAAGACTGACATTGGTCGCTGTGAAATCCGTTAGTACAGTAGTTGTCATCGGACTTCTGATGGAAGCCGTCGTTGCCTGCAGATGGGAGGTCGTTTGGCTGTAGAACCTGTCCTTCATTCTGTGCTGATGCTTACTCATTTATTTTCCCTCCATTCCAAATACCATAGGCTTCTTCTTTCGAAGAGAGTATGCCATCGGAGTGAGCGGAATTGTCGTTCTTTGGTACAAGGGAAGAATTTTCACCCGTCCTAAACTTACTCACATTGCCACTATCATTAGATTGTGGTGATGGGTAGGACACATGAGCGTCGGCTGACGAAATCTTGCCCATGTTTCCTTCTTGGGAATTTTAGCCATCCAAGCCAGAACCATCCTCACCATTGATGATTCCATCAGCTACCTCAGTTGTGATGCCCCTTGCAGGGGGAACATCCACACGAACGATTGCAGAGCCATTGGCATCCCTTCTTAATGCAAACGGATTCTTGACGAACCTTCCATCCATATACCAGCCCGAAAGGGAATGAAGTGTATGGATGCGGTTTTCTCCAATCTTCTGCGAAGAAGAAATACCCAGAGACTCCATTACCTCTAATAGCTTTGGCACCGTCTTGCGGTCTTTATCCCAAAGTTTGGCAAGTTGGGTATTGTCAACCATCACTTGGCCGGGCAAGATTTCAACCTGTTGGGTCTTACTCAGTGATACAAGTTTAGTTTCTCGTTCAGCGAGAACCACAAGCGACATTAAGCATTCCATGCGATCAATCTTGTACTTCTTACTGCGTAGATACTCCGAGCTGTTCCTCGGACAGCGTGAAGCAATAATGAATCTTTTCCTTATCCATATAAATTTAATTTTAAGATTTGTCTGCACGATAAGTGCCATTGTTGAATACAATTTTCTCTACCATTTCATTGAGTCTGTCGGCTATTCGATCACCATAACACTTACGAATCTATTTTGGAGTAAGATTGGTAGTTATGATTGTGAACAGTTGTTCATCATACCGTTTTGTCAGCAAGTCTATGACAGGAGTCCCCACGTTGCCAAAATCCATAACCTCTTGCGGTTCGGTGCCAAGGTCATCAATGCCAAGCATGTCCTTTTGAGAGAGTCTGATGAATGCTGGATAGTCCGTTCTGCCAAGATAAGCAATATATTTTGAGTCAGTAATTTGAATGCCATAATTGCCTTGGCCATTAGGATTTGGAATGGCGAGATAGTTCAGCAGCTGCTGGAATGCTTTGAGCAAAGTGCTTTTCCCGTTACCGCATTCGCCACATAACAGTATACCAAACTTGCTACTGCCGCTCGTCAACCAGTTAGCCATCTGTTGCAATTGCGACTTGGAATAATCGTTCTCATAGAAACTGCGGTGGCGAAACTCCACTTCCGCCATTGTTGCAGCAAGCAGACAATCGTATGCCTGTTCTGCTGACATAGATAGCCTAAAACGTGGTTTCATAGTCCTTCGCTGAAGCAGTATGGACTTCAGCCGCCCTACGTCTATTTTTGATGGAACTTGAATCATAATAAGAATTTGGAGTTTGAGGTTTAAAATATTCTTTGTCTTTATCTTTATTATTAAGCGTCAAGTCATGCGTCATGTTAGCCGTCAATTCAAGTAGGAAATATTCAGACGGTAGAAAACGTGATTTCCCATTAGAGAATTTTATAAGCCCCTTCTCAGCAAGATGCTTTCTAGCATTTATAACAGTCTGCTTTGACATGCGAAGCGTCTCACATATATATAATGTAGAGCATGGCACTGGCATGTTCCAGTAGCGAACATTACATTCGTTTACCAGTAATGCATATAACGCCACTTCACTTGCAGGAAACGAACAAACTGATGCTACACGCCAAAACTGGTTCATATAATCAATGTACGTCATACCTTTTAATATTTGATTCTCGACTTAGACCTTGAACGTTCCGGCTTCCTTCGCAAGGCTCAATGCCAACTCGGAGTCAACGACAATCTTACGACCCACTTGAGTGATAGCAGAATCAATCACACCGCTTTTCTTGATTCTGTTAGCAGTGGGTATGCTGCAACCGAAAATTTTGGCAATACCAGCGATGCCATGTTCATAGTGTCTCTCTGGTACCACCTTGGCAGGTACCTTTGCCGGTTGCTTTTCTGCGTTCTGGAGAAGCAGAACAAATTCCTCTCCTGACATCATGCAGATAGGCTTTTCGAGCAACTGCTCTATTGTAACGAGTCTTGTCATACATAATTCTTTTGTAGTCCGCCAGTTGTACTTCCTGACATTCCGATTAAACTTATGTTGTCGGTTCATGAACCATCGTTGAACTCCCGTGATTTGGAATTCGTAGGCAAAGGTAGTCTGTTTAAGTCGGTGAATAATTATGACTGCTATTGGCCAAAAACTGAGCAAGTTTTTTCTGTATGGTATTTTTACAGTAATTCACAAATAGGCATAGCTATTCACACCGAAAACTGAGTTTTCAGTGTCAAATGATAGGGGACATGATATGTGGACAGAAATATGGCGTGAAAAGACTAAAAAGATGGAAAAAATGTTTTCCCAACTGTTTTCCCATCGCAATTTTGATACTCTGCGAGACCTCGTTTACATGTTTTACTTGTGCTGATACGATGCCAAGTTTATCAAAAAATCATGGAGTTTTCAAAATTGCTGTGTTTTCCCATTGTTTTCCCGAAAAGAAAAATCAGCAACTTGAATTTCTTCTAAGTTGCTGATTTTCAGTGTGGACCAGCCTGGGCTTGAACCAGGGACCTCCAGATTATGAGTCTGTTGCTCTAACCAACTGAGCTACAAGTCCTGAATTCTGTTGATTCGGATGCAAAGGTAATGCCTTTTTGCCAATTATCCAAATATTTTTTGCAAAACTGACTAAAAATGGCTAACTTTACCGCCAATTATCCTGATAGGGAAAATCATTTCTTTACATAGGTGTAAAACTAATGTGGAGTGGGTTCTATCCGGTAGAATCGGGGAGAGAGAAACCTTGACCGAGAAGAAATAGAGAGGTGATGCTGGCCGTGAGGGGGCAGTTGCAAAAAAAACAAGGAGGAAAACAGGCCTTGCAGGAAAAGAATAACAGCTTATGAAGACTATACAGATAACGAAAGATATGGAGCCGATGAATCCGTGTGTGGCCACCATCGGCTTTTTTGACGGTGTGCATCGCGGGCATCAGTATCTCATACGCAAACTTATTGTCGATGCCCGGGCGGAGGGAATGGAGTCGACGGTGATCACTTTCGACTTGCATCCGCGCAAGGTGCTGCAGAGCGACTATCAGCCGCGTATGCTTTCCACGCTCAGCGAGAAACTGCTTTTGCTCTCCAAAACGTCGGTGGACAACACGGCGCTGCTGCACTTCGACGAGGAAATGGCCCGCATGACGGCCCGTGAGTTTATGGAACAAATACTCAGAGACAAACTCAATGTGCGGAAATTGTACATTGGGTACGATCACCGGTTCGGACACGACCGCAAGGAGGGCTTCGACGACTACGTGCGCTATGGCCGGGAATTGGGCATGGAGGTGGTTTTGTCGCAGGCGTTCGAATTGAACGGTGTCAATGTGTCGTCGTCGGTGGTACGCTCGTTTCTGGAAGCCGGTGAGGTGGAAATGGCCGAGATGTGCCTCGGCTATCCTTATACCATCGTGGGGAAGGTGGTCAAAGGGTATCAGGAAGGACGTAAGATGGGTTTTCCCACGGCCAATCTTGACACGACCGGTTTCGACAAACTGATTCCTGCACCGGGTGTGTATGCTGTGAAGGCGCGGTTGGAGAACAGCATGGAGATGAAGCGGGCCATGATGAACATCGGTGTAAGGCCCACATTCGGAGGAACAGAGACTACACTTGAGACTTATATACTCAACTTCGGGGAGGACATTTACGGCAAGATGATGCTCGTCAGCTTTGCCCATCGCATCAGGGAAGAACAGCGGTTTCCGTCGGCTGAGGCGCTCAGGGAGCAGTTGGAGAGAGACGAGAAAATGGTGGAAGAACAATTTGAAAAAGATTTGGAACATGAATAAGAAATTGAGAACTTCGCTCGATGTAGTGTTGTATGTGGTAGTCTACCTGCTGTTGCAGTTTGTCGTGCATCTTGTAGGCGCAAGTATCTATGCAGCCGTGGAGGGTGTAGACGCTCAAACCGTCCTCGCCGGGATGGCCGTCGGTGAATACGGTTGGCTGTTGGCTGTGGAAATGGTCGTCAGCAGCGGATTGGCGATATGGCTTTTTCTACGTTTGAGATGGGCTCCCGTTTCTCGTGACTATCTGGCTTCGAAACCATGGACGGCCCTCGCGTGGGTGGCTTTGCTCACTTTGGGGCTCCTGTTGCCCTCGCAGTGGCTCTACGAACAGCTACAGGTGAGCATGTCGGAAGACTATCAACGGCTCTTTGAGGGCATCCTCAAGGAGCCTTGGGGATATGCCGCCATCGGGTTTTTAGCTCCGTTGGCCGAAGAAATGGTGTTCCGTGGAGCTGTGTTGCGCACGCTGCTTGGCCTTTTCGACCGTCGCCGGCATTGGTTGCCCATCGCCATCTCGGCACTTCTTTTCGCTCTTGTGCATTGGAATATGGCACAGGGGCTTCATGCTTTTCTCATGGGGCTGCTCATCGGTTGGATGTATTACCGCACGGAGAGCATCGTGCCCGGACTTGTGCTTCATGGGGTGAACAACTCTGTGGCCTACATTGTCTACAACCTGATGCCCCAAGCGGGTAGCGGTGAACTGATAGACCTTTTTCAAGGCAACCGCCACACGCTCTATATGGCTCTTCTCTTCTCGCTTTGCATTCTGCTTCCGAGTGTCTTCCAGCTGACGCGCAGGCTGAAGAAGGCTGCTGCAGAATGAGCCACTTTGAGCATTTTGGGCGTGACCTGCCATTGTGTTTTTAGACTGAAAGGATGGCAAACTGCCAAAAGAATCAGGGCTGCCGGTCTTGCGACCGACAGCCCTTTTTCTACGTTAGTATGTTATGAAAAATTTGAGAGAATTGAAACTTCACAGCTTCAAGGTTGTTTTGTTTTACTAAACATGATTTATAGAGAAAGCATAGAAAATTATCTTATTTGATGATGGAACCGGCTGTTGGTGGTGTTGCCGGCTCAAGATTGCTTTGTTGCAGGCTGTCAATGACAGCCGAGTCGCCCATGGCAACCGATGCCCCGGGATGCGGATGGATGCTTTCCGGGACGCTATAGCCTTCGTTGTCGTTGAATGGAACCTGCATCGCATTGCCCAAAGTGAGGAAGATGGCCACCACAGCGGCGGCCTTGAAGAGGGGTTTCAGTCGCTGTCCCAAAGGGATGATGCGTGCTTTGACAGATTTCCGCTCTTCGATCATCGACAGGATTCGTTCGTCGAAGTCGTCTCCCAGCACGTTGGCCTTCTTTTCGGTCTGCCCGTAGGCAAACAGAGCCTGATAGGGCAGCAGTTCGGCCGGAATGTCTTTCTGGCTGAAGAAAGCGCGAAGAATCTCCTCTTCCTCAAGAGTAGTCTCGCCATTCCAGTAGCGCTCCAAAAGCTGGTTGATATACTTATAATCCATATTTGTCGAATTCTTGATAACGTTGTTTGATGTTTTGCCGGGCTCTGAAGATGTTCACTTTCACTTGTTCTTCCGTGATGCCCAGCACATCGGCTATTTCCTTATAGGGTTTTCCTTCAAAGTCTCTGAGCTGCATACAGCTGCGTTGCTTTTCGGGCAGTTCGTCCACGAGTCGCTTCACGATGGCCATGCGGTCTTTTTGCAGCATTTGCTCGTAGGGATTGGATGAGTGGTCGGCCCTTTCGGTGTTGGCATCGTCAAGCGAATCGTTTTGGTTGTCTTGCTTTCTGATGCGGTCGAGTGAGAGGTTGCGGGCTATGGTGAGACTGTAGGCCTCGATGGAGTCTATCTCGTTCCAGCGCTCGCGGGCGTTCCAGACTTTGATCAGCGTGTCCTGCACGATGTCTTCGGCTTCCGCGTTGTTGAGCGTGATACGGAGAGCAAGCCGGTAAAGTTCGTTCTTCAGCGGCAGGATATCATTTCGGAAACTGATCGTTTTCATCTTCTCTCTGGTATAATGACGATTGGGGGAGGGGAAAGTTACAGAAGGGGGAGGGTGTTTTGTTTGTTTTAATATTTATTAACGGGTTGGTGGGAAGGATTCGACAGCGTCGAATCTTACCCAACCCGGGGAGGAGGGCAGCCTTGGTTGAGGGGTTGGTGCTGCTTGGCTGAGAGCTCGGTACTGCTTGGTTGAAAAGCGGCTTTATGAAAGCGGGTACTCCGGAGGGTTGCTGTGGAGGTGGTGCAGAGGTGCTGCACGCTTTGTGCATAGGCCGTGCACGGGTGGTGCATGAATCGTGCACGGATGGTGCAAACGGTTTGCACCGTTCCGAGGGCTTCTCTTACAAAACCGAGATACAGCTTTATCACCTTTTGATGACAGTGCCGTGGTGTCCGTCGATGGCTGTGGCGAGGGTGATGATGACTTCTTTCACGCCGGCATCGACGGCGGCGAGGGCGTTTTCGAGTTTGGGAATCATGCCGCCGGCTATGGTCCCTTCGGCCACGAGCCGATTGAAGTCGGAGCGGGTGATGACGGGAATCACGCTGTCATCGTCGTCGGGCCGGGCA
>ERZ791611.971-NODE-971-length-22191-cov-3.101373_pt1 | contig 22191 bp, 17 predicted proteins | sample MGYA00510275_ERZ791611 | MGnify/ENA primary metagenome ERZ791611 (study PRJEB30046, sample SAMN00791912) | human gut metagenome | study: EMG produced TPA metagenomics assembly of the A metagenome-wide association study of gut microbiota in type 2...
AGAGAGATACCAAGGTAATCCAGGGTATTTTTCTGACAGGACAAAATGGTGTTCAGAAACTCGGCGGGATCGACAGAAACCAGGTTAACTGTCTGGGCATGGCTGAAATCAGAGAGTTCATTTAATAATTCTTTGACATAATCAAGATTGTCCATAAGACTGTCCCATTGTCTGTAGCTGCACAGCTCAGGATGGGAGGCTGCCATTAACTGTAGCTCACTGTTGATCAGGGTAATCGGATTACGAATCTCATGTGACAGCCGGGAAAGAGTAAGTTTAAAATCTTTTTTTAATTGGTTTGTTGTTTCCATCTGCATATTATCACCTCAGGAAAAGTGTATCATTGCGGATTTTTGACTGCAACTGATTTCGTCCTGAAAAATTCGCGAAAAAACGACATTCAGATATTATTCACTGATATTCTCGGTGAATAGTAATAACACATTAACTCAGCTTCTGTCAGATTACAGAGGCTCAATTATTAAGAAAGAAGGATTAAAAATGGATAATTGTATTTTTTGTAAAATAGCTAATGGAGAGATTCCCGCTGCAACACTTTATGAAGATGAGAATTTTCGTGTGATCCTTGATCTGGGCCCGGCAAGTAAGGGACATGCCCTGATTCTGCCTAAATTTCATGCTGCCAATATCTATGAATTACCAGATGAAATGGCTGCAAAGGCAATGATTCTTGCAAAGAAAATGGCAACAGCAATGACAGAAGCACTGAAATGTGATGGATTTAATATTGTACAGAATAACGGAGAATGTGCAGGTCAGACAGTATTTCATTTCCACATGCATCTGATTCCAAGATATAAAGGAGACAATGTTGGAATTACATGGAATCCGGGTGAACTGACTGATGAGGATAAAGAGGAGATTCTGTCAAAAGTAAAGGCGCAGCTGTCCTGATATTTTGACATTACACAGTACATAAGATGGAAAATATAGATTTTATAAGCATTTACAGGAAATATCGTTCACGTGCAGTTAATGTTGCCAATACCGTTTTAAAGGATAAAGATGAAGCGGAGGATGTATGCCAGGAAACATTTGAGATTCTGTACAAGCTGGGAGAAAAAGTGGATTTTTATGATGAAGAGAAACTGGCTAATTTTATTTCCAGAATCAGTTATCATAAAGCGCAGGATCATTGTAAAAGGGCATTCAGACAACATGAAGTCGGTTCTGACGATATTATAATGACCGCTGATCAGACGGTAAATAGTGGCGATAAAGTGGATGAAATGATTGCGGCTTTGGAAGCAACAGGATATCTGCAGACGATATTTCAGAAATTAAGAGAGAAAAACAGAATGGATTATGAAATCTATGTCGGTGTAACAGTATATGGCATACCATCGCGCCTCGTTGCTGAACATTATCACATCACAGAAAATAATGTGAATAATAAAGTTATGAGAACGAGACGCTGGCTTGCCAGAGAATATGATGCTCTTTGCGATGCACAGGAGCTATATTGATCCAGACACAAGATGGTTCAGAAAATCAACTTGCCGGTACACTGGATCAGTACATATTTATATTATTTGTTTACGCAGTCTTCAATCAGACCTGTGATTTTTTCGATAGAGTTCATATGGCTGCTTTCGGACATGGCATCGATGTAAGACTGTCTGTTCTGATACAGCTCACGAATGGAGTTAAGGAGTGTGCTTTCTGTGATTTCTTCTTCCTCAAGTACCATGCTGAATCCCTGACGTTCGAAGGAACGGGCGTTGAGAATCTGGTCGCCGCGGCTGGCATTTGCGGAAAGAGGAATCAGGAGATTTGGTTTCTTTAAAGCGTTCAGCTCGCAGATAGCGTTGGCACCTGCACGTGAGATGACGATATCTGCCAGGGCAAACAGATCAGCAAGTTCCTGTTTGATATATTCGTACTGGACATATCCTGCGGTATCTTTGAGACTTTCATCCATTTTTCCCTTACCACACAGATGGATAACCTGAAATTCTTTCAGAAGTTCCGGAAGAATCTTGCGGACATTTTCATTAACAGATGCAGCACCAAGACTGCCGCCAATAACCATGAGAACAGGTTTATCATCTGTGAGACCACAGAATTTGCGGGCTGCTTCCTTGTTTCCGCTTAATAATTCCTGACGAATCGGAGTTCCGGTAAGGACCGCTTTATCTGCCGGAAGATTTTTCACTGTTTCAGGGAAGTTACAGCATACCTTTGTAGCAGATGGGATACAGATTTTATTTGCAAGACCCGGAGTCATATCTGATTCGTGGATAATTGTTGGGATTTTACGCTGGCCGGCAGCAATTACGACCGGAACAGTTACGAAACCGCCTTTGGAAAAGACTACATCAGGTTTTAACTGTTTTAACAGTTTTTTTGCTTCGCCAAATCCTTTTAATACGCGGAATGGGTCTGTAAAGTTTTTGAGGTCAAAGTAACGTCTCAGTTTACCGGAAGAGATGCCATAATAAGGGATGTTCATTTCTTCGATGAGCTTTTTTTCAATTCCGTCATAAGAGCCGATATAGGAAATTTCATATCCCAGTTCTTTCAGACGTGGGATTAATGCGATATTTGGGGTAACATGTCCGGCTGTACCGCCGCCGGTAAGTACAATATGTTTCATAGGGATTCCTCCTGTTTCATTCTGAAAATAAAGTAACTGTTTAGAAGTATGTTACTGTTCATGATATGCCCGGTAATTTGCTTTATTTATGTTACTAAACTTTAACAGTTACGGCATTTATTATTTAATATGAACCCAAGGGGAGAAATTGTCAAGGAAAGTTGAAGATTATGGAAAATAAAATAAACAGACAGACAAAGAACGAAGAAATAGACAGATTGTTGGAAGAACAATATTATGCGGAGACAAAAATACTGGAATCTGCAATTCTCAAAGCTGCAGGAAAATCCTCCTGGGAAGAATTTCCGGAAGAATCTGAAGGGGAAATACAGCAGGGATATGACCGACTGATAGCACGCCTTAAAGAAAAGGGTGAATACAGAGAGTCATTGTCTGAAAATAATGATCACAATGTAAGCAAAGCCAGTAGAATTTGTGCGGAAACAGATAAAGAAATAGATGGAGTAAGAGAAGCAGGGGAAAGCAAAGCCCGGGAGATAGAAGCAGAGGAAACAGAATCGGTAAAAGAAGCAAAAACAGTAAAAGAAAATCTAATCAGGCTTGACTATGAATGGAATAAAACTCACCGGATTTTAAAACCTGTAGCAGCCGTAGTGGCCGTAGCAATGCTGACTGCGCTGATCGGAATGAGTGTGACCGCTGATTTTCTATTTTCAGATGTGAGCGTTCAGGCATACAATACATCAATTCCTGAAAAAAAATAAAAAAATTTATTTTTTGTGTGATATTTGCCATTTTGATTCGTATAGTATATGTAATGGGAGTTTACGAAAGCGGTTTTTAACCGTGTCTCGGAACGAAACGTTATATACTTGCGGAAGCTGACATGGGATTATTAAAATATCAGCAAAATTTTAATCGTACGTGGCAGACGCAAAGAAAGGTGGAAACAGTCAAATAAAAACTGTTTCCATTTTTTATTTTCAGAAAAATGCTGTTAATCAATTCTATTGTAGTGTATAATATGAACTATGAAATTACACATAAAAGTCCGAAAGGGGGTTTTTATATGAAGATTACATTTATCGGGGCAACTCATGAGGTTACGGGCTCATGCTATTATCTGGAGGCAGCAGGCCATAAATTTCTTGTAGACTGCGGTATGGAACAGGGACCGGACTATTATGAGAATGCAGAGATACCAGTTGCTGTGGGAGAAATTGAGTTTGTTCTTCTTACCCATGCGCATATGGATCATTCCGGAAATCTTCCTGCTATTTATGCAAAAGGATTTCGAGGGCCAGTATACGCAACGAACGCCACCAGTCATCTGTGTGATATTATGCTTAGAGACAGTGCTCATATTCAGATGTTTGAAGCTGAGTGGAGAAACCGCAAGGGCAGACGAGAGGGCAAACCGGAATTTGTGCCGGCATACACAATGGAAGACGCAATGGGTGTGATCAGAAATTTTGTAGGATGCCCGTATAATAAGGTGATTACTCCGGCAGAAGGAATTTCGGTACGTTTTATTGATGCAGGACATTTGCTTGGATCTGCCAGTATTGAAGTGACGATCAGAGAAGAAGAAGCGGAGAAAAAGATTGTATTTTCCGGAGATATCGGAAACACCTGTCAGCCATTGATAAAGGATCCGGAATATCTGCACCATGCGGATTATGTGATCATGGAATCCACTTACGGGGACCGCAGTCATGGAGAAAAACCGGATTATGTGCAGCTTCTGGCAAAGATCATTCAGGAAACATTTGACAGAGGAGGTAATCTTGTAATTCCTTCTTTTGCAGTTGGCCGTACGCAGGAAATGCTATATTTTATCAGACAGATCAAGGCAGATGATCTGGTACATGGACATGATTATTTTAAGGTATATGTGGATAGCCCTCTTGCGAATGAAGCGACTACCATTTTTTCAGAACATCAGTATGACTGCTTTGATGAAGAGGCAATGGAACTGATCAAAAAGGGAATCAATCCAATCAGTTTTCCAGGTCTGAAGATTTCTGTTACAAGTGATGACTCAAAGGCAATCAACTATGATGAAGAACCAAAAGTAATTATTTCTGCCAGCGGTATGTGTGATGCGGGTCGTATCAAGCATCATCTGAAGCATAATCTGTGGGATGAGAAGAATACGATTCTTTTTGTAGGATATCAGGCAGTAGGTACACTAGGAAGGGCTCTTATTGAAGGAGCAACAGATGTGAAACTTTTCGGAGAACCGATTCATGTAGCTGCACATATCTGCCAGATGCCGGGAATCAGCGGTCATGCAGACGTAAACGGTTTGATAAACTGGGCGAGAGCATTCGAAGAAAAACCGCAGAAAGTTTTTGTTACTCATGGAGAGGATACGGTAACAGAGATTTTTGCAAAACGCCTGCAGGATGACTTGGGTTACGATACAATGGCTCCGTTTAGTGGAACGGTGTATGATCTTGCAAATAATGTATGTATCTATGAAGCTAAAGGCGTCAAGATTCAGAAGGCATCTGCATCGCCGAAAGCAACAAGAGCAGCGAGAGCATTCGAGAAACTTCTGGCACTTGGTTACAGATTACTGGCAGTGATCAAGAAGAATGAGGGAACACCGAATAAAGATCTGGAACGCTTCTCAAGAGATGTACAGTCCCTGTGTGATAAATGGGACAGACCAGATATGTAGTAATATTGTGGTAATGTTATGAAATAAAAATATCCCGCAGAAGTTGTTGTGAATACAGCTTTTGCGGGATATCTGTCTTTTTTGTGTTTTTTGCTGCTGCTTATAGTGTTTCCGGAAACTAATGTCGTAGTAGTTTGGTTAAAGCAGCTGAATTGTTAAAAAACCAGGAAATTATTTATTCAGAACTTCCTCTAAGGCAATAGAAAGCTGATCTGGACATGAGGTGTTTTTAAAACCACATTTAATACCCTTCAGTCTGCTGATCACTTCATTTGCATCCATACCTTCTACAAGGCTGGCTACACCCTGAGTGTTTCCGCTGCATCCGCCGATGAAGCGTACATTGTGAACTTTCTTATTGTCATCTACTTCAAATTCAATATGGCTGGCACAAACACCTTTTGTCTTATATGTCATGATATAATTCCTCCTGTGTTAAATAATGTACCCTCAGAGTCTTTATTGCACTTGCTTTTATGGCTGATTTTTCGCCAGATGCACCCGAATTTTATCAACGTACGCACCGCGTACGCCTCAAAAATCCGGGCACATCTGACAAAAAATCCTCTCATAAAATCAAGTACAAAAAGATTCCGAGAGTACATAATAAGTTCTGTGTCTACTGTTCATGTGATTAACAAGCAGATTTCTCAAATAATCTTGCGTCTGGATTTCTTGTTTCAAGAATCAACTTGCATAAGTCTGGGCCATCGCGCAGTGTGTTACTGGGCTCGAAGTGAACAGTAACTTTTCGTTACGCAAGATATTATAGCAGAACATAAAAAAAGTTTCCATATAAATTAAAGTTTTGCTATAATAAACAATGAATGCATAAAAAACAAGAAATGCAACTGTTCAGTATCTTCACAGTAGACCGCTGAATAGTTGCCAGGAAATTACAAATATACAAAGAAGAGGTGTTTTAATAATGAAATGTATCGGAATTATCGGAGCAATGGAACAGGAAGTTGCAAAAATTAAGGAAAAAATGCAGGATGTTACGATCACATCCAAGGCTTGTATGGATTTTTATGAAGGAACTCTGGAAGGTAAAAAGGTTGTAGTTGTACGTTCCGGAATCGGCAAGGTAAATGCAGGAATGTGCACACAGATCCTCGCAGATGTATTTGGCGTGGAAGCAGTGATCAACACAGGAATCGCAGGAAGCCTGAATAATGATGTAAACATCGGAGACATTGTTCTTTCCACAGATGTACTGCACCATGATATGGATGCAACCGGATTTGGATATAAGAAAGGGCAGATTCCACAGATGGATGAGTTCTCTTTCCCGGCAGATGAAAACCTTCGCAAATTAGCAGCAAAGGTATGTCAGGAAGTAAATCCTGAGATCAGTGTATTTGAAGGCAGAATCTGCTCCGGAGACCAGTTCATTTCAGATAAAGGTGTGAAAGATGCTATTATCTCAGAATTTGGCGGATTTGCCGTAGAGATGGAAGGCGCTGCCATCGGACAGGCTGCTTATTTAAATCATATTCCATTCCTTGTAGTAAGAGCAATCTCCGATAAAGCAGACGGAAGCGCAAATATGGATTATGCTGAATTTGAAATGGCGGCAATCGAGCACAGCGTAAAATTAACTGTAAGAATGATTCAGGAATTATAAAGTTAGATAACAGTTTCCTGCATTTTGCATATACTGAAATAGATAACTGATAAGGATGCAGGATATCCATATGTATTTCGAACAATATTTTCCGTTTTATGCGGCATATTCGAATCCCCTGTTGTATGACGGAGAGCGGATGCAGGAGCAGGAATTCAATCTGATGAAATCTTATTATCCTCAGACTGTACAGCGTATTCAGGAGAAGATAGAAGAGGAATGTGATCTTCTCGACTATGAAGGAAGCCGTCTTTATGATGAGTATCCGGATAAATATATGCTTTATCACTTAAGCTGTAAGATTAAAGAAGATCTTCAGCCAGAGATGAACAGTCAGGCAATAAGGGAAAGTTTTCTGGATGAACTGGTACAGGTAATGCTATATCAGGAAATATCCAGAAGAAGATGCCGCAGACATCGATGCAGGAGATATTTTTAAATTACTGATTATGGAGTGGATAGATTGTTACTGTTCATACACCACTATCTTTATCCGCTTAACAAGAATTGAAATTTGACAGATAGAAAGAATAATGAAAAATTTAAGAGAATATTTAGAAGAACAGATTAATGAAAATCTGATACAGGCAACTTTAAGTGCCAACAGAAACAAAAATGGCATATCAAAGGTAAAAATACGCCCAATCCAATTAAAAGGGCAGATTTGTTATCAGGCATCTGCTACAGAAGGGACAAAAGTCCTCCACAAAAACTATGAGCGTATGCAGCTGATAGAATATCTGGAATCAGAGCTTGCAGAGAATTTCGGACAGTTTCAGGCGCAGGGAGCAGTGACGGATGGCGTAGTCCTTGTGAGTAAAAAAGGAAAAATGACCATCAAACAGAAGCACCATGCGCCAAAAGAAAAAGTCAAGATTCAGGCACATAACCGGGTAAAACAATACATTCTTAAAGAAGGCGTTCCGGTTCCGTTCCTGATCGATCTGGGAGTTATGAACGGACAGGGAAAGATCGTTCATGCCAGGTATGATAAATTCAGACAGATAAACCGTTTCCTGGAATTTATAGAAGATATTCTTCCGAGACTTTCCAGAGAAAGAGAAGTAACGATACTGGATTTCGGATGCGGTAAAAGTTATCTTACTTTTGCAATGTATTATTATCTGAGGGAACTGAAGGGATATGATGTAAATATCATAGGTCTTGATCTGAAAACAGATGTAATTGAGAAATGTAACTCTCTGGCAATCAGATATGGATATAAAAAGTTACATTTCTACCATGGCGATATTGCAGACTACGAAGGAGTATCCTCGGTGGATATGGTAGTAACACTTCATGCCTGTGATACCGCGACTGATTATGCGCTTGCGAAAGCAGTAGAATGGGGAGCAGAAGTGATTTTATCTGTGCCATGCTGTCAGCATGAGGTCAATAAGCAGATCAGAAATGAAATGCTGGAACCGGTTCTGCGCTACGGAATTCTGAAAGAAAGAATGTCTGCGCTGATCACGGATGCAGTACGTGCCAACCTGTTAGAGAGCAAAGGTTACGAAACACAGATTCTGGAGTTTATTGATATGGAACATACTCCGAAGAATCTTCTGATCAGGGCAGTTAAAACCGGAAAAAGATCAGACGCAGGCAAAACACAGGAGATGTTTGCTACTTTAAATATTCATCCTACACTTGACCTGCTTCTGAATGAAAAAACACAGGAAGGAAGTGTGCGATGATAAGAATACTGAAAAAAACAGGTATTCTCCTTTTTGTATTTTTGCTGGGGGTAATTGGAACTGCATTGCTTCTTAACAGCGAATCCACAGACAACAGATCAGATTTTAATGATGCTACATTTCCTGAAGTTATGATAGACATGGACGGCACGCTGATGAACCGTATGTATGGCTATGCACAGCCAATGCAGACGGATTTTACCAGAGACAGCGTGACTCCGCTGGATACATCAAAAAAACTGACTTTTAAGGTAAATCCGTATAATTCTGAGGTGAAGAGCTTTTCCTATGAGATCCGCACATCCGACGGAAGTAAAGTTCTTGAAAATAAGAAAATCAAGAATCTCCAGAAAGAGGATTCCTATTTATCAGTAGATGTGGAAATCAACAGTGATCTGAGAATGAATCAGGAATATTCCATGCAGATTGCTCTGGAGTTGAATGAAAGTACTGCATATTATTACACACGCGTTGTCTCAAGATCACAGGTGCATGCATCAGAATATGCAGCTTTTGTCAAATATTTTTATGAAGCGAGTCTGGACAAGGAGGCAGCAGATGCTCTGGGCAGTTACCTGGAACCGGCGTCAACAGGAGCATCGACCAATTATTCCGGAATTAATATCAATTCCTCTCTCAGCGAAGTCAGCTGGGGAACGTTAGCTCCTCAGTTGTATCAGGAAGGAATTCCTGTCATTAAAGATATCAATGAGACGACTGCCAGTATTTCAGTGGAATATCAGATTACATCGCAGAATTCTGATGGGGATACAGAACTATATGACGTAAAAGAGTTCTATAGAATGAGATATCTGGATACCAGAATTTATCTGCTGGATTTTCAACGCAGTGCAAATCAGGTATTTGACGGGAAACTTCCTGTTTACTCAGATGATGGAATCATCCTGGGAGTCCGTGATAAAAACGTGGAATATATGATGAATGACAGCGCTACGGTGCTAGCATTTGTCCAGGAGGGGGATCTTTGGTCTTATTCACCTGGAAATGGAAAAGTAAATCAGGTTTTCAGTTTCAGAAAAACTGAAGACGGAGATTTTCGTGATTCCAGAATCCAGCATGATATTAAAATTGTCAGGGTGACAGATGCCGGAGATATTGACTTCGTACTTTATGGATATATGAACAGAGGAAGTCATGAAGGATACGAAGGAATTGGCGTTTACCATTATAATCCAGACAAAAATGTTGCAGAGGAAAGAGCCTTTATCCCTGTTTCAGAATCATTTGAATTCCTGAAAAAGGATCTTGAGAAATTATCTTATGTAAATGAAGAGAATGAGCTGTTTCTCCTTCTGGCAAAAAGTCTCTATAAAATCAATATAGAGGATAATTCCAGCGAAGTTCTTGAAGAGGGGATAAAGAATGCGAATTTTGTTTCTTCTGATAATAATGACCATGCGGCCTGGCTGGTTTCAGAAGGTGATGAGAAGGGAAATATCAAAGAAATTAATTTTGATACCGGCGAAACGAGACTGATCGAGCATGAAAAAGGCAAGAGACTTCGGGCAGTTGGTTTTATGAATGAAGACCTGATCTATGGAATCCTGAACAAGTCTGATATTCTGACAGATGAAGACGGGCATAAATCAGAAGGAATCAGCATTTTACGTATAGAAGATTTCGATGGCAATGTGAAGAAGGAATATCAGAAAGACGGATTATACATTACGGATATTTCTGTTGGAAGTACACTGATCGAGTTCGAACTTTCCGCAAAATCGGGAGATACCTCCTATGTTGCCCAGAAAAAGGACAACATTATGAATAATAAGAAAGCAACGGAAAACACAGTGAAAATTGAGCTGGTTTCAGCATCAAGAACCGGCGTCCGTGTAAAACTGGCATTGAACGGAACTGCTCAGACAGATTCTCCGCTTACTATGTATGCAAAAGTAAGCAGTACAAATCAAAAAGACATTGTACTGGATACGCAGATTCCGCAGGAGTCCACATATTATGTCTATGGACAGGGTGGGCTGGACAGTATCTATACAGATCCTGCAAAAGCCATATTACAGGCAGATGCTTTGGGCGGTGTTGTTCTTAACCGTGCCCAGCAGTATATATGGGAACGTGGAAATAAGAAGACAAAAACACAGATGGATACTGCGGAACTTCCGGAAGCTATTCTTGCAGGAACTATGGATATAAAAACGTTGAAAAAGAGCGTTAAAAAGACCGGAACGGTCATCGACCTTACTGGCTGCAGTCTGGACAGTGTTTTGTATGAAGTAAGTGCCCAGCGCCCGGTGATCGCTAAAACAGGTTCTGATACCAGTGTGGTGATTGTAGGATATGATGAATATAATACGTATTTGTATGATCCGGTTAAAAAGGAGACATATCCATATGGAATGAATGATAGCACAGACTTATTCCAGAAAGCCGGAAATGTGTTTATCACATATGTGGAGTCAGTTAGTTATTAGACTGAATAGCCTTCTGGCAGGATTGCACTGCGGCAGAGAGAAATTATGTCGCTAAAGCGATTCCTGCGGGCGGAGAATCCTGCAAGCAGGATTCTTTCCGGATATAAGATAGCGAAAAGAGTATAATTAAGAATATGGGCAGATTGCTGTTAGAGAATTTAACAGCAACCTGCCCATTATTATTTTAAAAAATTGTGAAAATGCTTCTTTACATTTATCCATTATTTGAGTATCCTAAAAAGGAATAACAGTGGCAGAAAGAAAATGTTATTACGTTACTGCAAACCAAGCGGACAGTAACAACGAAACGGAGGAAATGTACCAATGCTATATGCAAACATTAAGAAATTAGTACAATACGGAGTAGAAACAGGACTGACACCGGCCTGTGAGAAGAATTACACAACAAATCTTCTGCTGGATGTTTTTAAAGAAGATGAATATGTAGAGCCTGAAGAGGAATACACAGACATCAACCTGGAAGTAGTATTAAATGCACTTCTGGATGAAGCGGTAAAGAGAAACCTTATTGAAGACAGCATCGTTTACAGAGATCTTTTTGATACAAAGCTTATGAATTGTCTGATGCCTCGTCCGGCACAGGTACAGAAGGAATTCTGGAGCAGATATGAGAAAGATCCGCAGGAGGCAACCGATTACTTCTATAAACTCAGCCAGGACAGTAATTACATTCGCCGTTATCGTGTAGAGAAAGACCAGAAATGGACAGTAGACAGTGATTATGGTAAGATTGATATTACCATTAATCTTTCCAAACCGGAGAAGGATCCAAAGGCGATCGCAGCAGCCAAGCTTGTAAAATCCAGCAGCTACCCGAAATGCCTGCTTTGCCCGGAGAATGAAGGATATGCAGGAAGAGTAAATCATCCTGCCAGAGAGAACCACAGAATTATCCCGATTACTGTAAATGACAGCCCATGGGGATTCCAGTATTCTCCATATGTATATTACAATGAACATTGTATTGTTTTCAACAGCCAGCATATTCCAATGAAGATCGAGAAGAATACATTTATCAAGCTTTTTGATTTTGTAAAACTTTTCCCACATTACTTCCTTGGTTCTAATGCAGACCTGCCGATCGTAGGCGGTTCCATTTTAAGTCACGATCATTTCCAGGGTGGACATTACACATTTGCAATGGCTAAAGCGCCGATCGAGAAGCATGTGACGATCCCAGGATACGAAGATGTAGAAGCAGGAATTGTTAAATGGCCATTATCCGTCTTAAGAATCCGTCACAAAGATGAGAAGAGACTGGTAGAGCTTGCAACACATGTTCTGGAAGTATGGAGAGACTATACAGATGAGAGTGCATTCATCTTTGCTGAAACTGACGGAGAACCACATAATACGATCACACCGATCGCCCGCCGCTCAGGAGACATGTTTGAGCTGGATCTTACTCTGAGAAATAATATCACTACAGAGGAACATCCTCTCGGTGTATATCATCCGCATGCAGAGTATCATCATATTAAGAAGGAAAATATTGGTCTGATCGAAGTAATGGGACTTGCTGTTCTTCCGGCAAGACTGAAAGAAGAACTGGAGCTTCTGGCAGAATATATTCTGGAAGGAAAAGATATCTCTTCAAATGAGAAGATTGAGAAACACGCAGCATGGGTTGCAGAATTTCTTCCAAAATATGACAACCTTGATAAAGACAACATTCAGGATGTTCTCAGAAAAGAAGTCGGCAATGTATTTGTTCATGTACTGGAAGATGCCGGCGTATATAAATGCACTGCAGATGGCAGAGCTGCATTTATGAGATTTATTGATACATTATAATCTTATGTAACTATTCAGCAGTTTACAGGTTAAACAATACCGGACACCGAACAGTTACAGTTTTACCAACATAAGAAAACGAAAAATGTTACTGTATGCACAGTAACCAAAAGATTACATAATCAGGACATAAATTTGTTATTATTTGTATAGTGATCCGTAATTTATTTAAGGTTATGTGATGGGAGCAGCTGAAGAAATTTGGGCGAAAAGCGATATTTTGTTTTTGAATGTTTGGGAATGAATAAAGAACGTCCCGCACATTTAATGGCGGGACGTTTTTGTAAAATGGAGGTAATTATGTATAGAAAAAGACACAGAAGAGGAAGGCGCCTGGCTAGTGTGATTCTTGCAGCGGTAATGGTAACGACTGCAATTCCGGCGCAGGCAGCAGAATTTGGTGCTCCGGAGAATTTAGAGGATATTTTCAGTTCAGGAGAAGAGGATTCTGTCACAGGAACCGATGATGGAACAGCAACAGCGGCTTCATCACCGGAAACAGGAACACAGGATACAACATCTCCAATATCGGAAGGAACGGTTACCCCGACAGTGACACCTTCAGCAGATGATACTCCAACAGTAACACCTTCGGCAGATAATACCCCAACAGTAACACCGTTGCCGAGTGAAACGCCAATCCCGTCAGTTACACCGGCTTTATCAGTTACGCCGACTCCGGCTCCAACACCAACTATTAATCCGGAGAAAGAAGTGATGCTTCGTTTTATAGACGGAGAGGGAAATGAGTGTGAACAGCTCAGAACAGTGCTGGAGTGGAATGAGTCTCTGATTCTGCCAAATGTGCCGGATTCACAGGCACCGGATCTGTGGAAACTTGAGAAAGATGAGAAGCTTAATGATGCGATTACACTTAAAGGCGGTGATCTTCTCACTCTGAAGAAAGGCGAGAGCTGGAATATATTCATTCAGAATGGAATTTTAAATTTCTATATGCCAAAGAAATGCACGATTTCTCTTTATAATAATTCAGGAACAGGTGTATTTCCAAATGGTATTCTTCAAGTATACGAAACAAATACGGCTATACTTCCGGATATGCCATATAGCAAATATATCAATTATGGCTGGACCGACACAAAAGGCAGCAGTGAAGTGAAATATGACCTGAATTCAGAGTATACGGTACTTGGGGATACAAACTTCTATATCGTACGCCGTACAGCGCTGCAAGTGAATTTCATGACAAATACCGGGGCAAGTAACAGTAACTTTACCAGTCTTAACCAGAAGATAGGAAAGGGGCTTACTGTGAAAATGCCGGAAGTACCTGCCAAAACAGGATACCAGGCACTGGGTTGGTCTAAGAGTAAAAATGCAACCAAGGCTACCTATAAGGTTTCACAGGAAGTAAAAGTATCATCAACGCTGAATCTCTATGCAGTATATAAGAAACTGCCATATAAAGTCAGCTTTAACAACAACAGTGGAACAAGTACCAGTAAAACATATACAGCGCTTATGATGTATGCGTCCAGGAATCAGACCGTCACATTACCGGCAGTTCCGAAGGCAAAAGGCTATACAAATCTGGGATGGACAACTGTAAAAGGTGACACCACAGTGGAATATAACGAAGGGGACACTGTAAAAATTACAAAAAGTGTGCAGTTTTACGCGGTGCGCAGAAAGAGTAAGTATTACACAGTTAACTATTATCTGGGAAATGGAAGCAGCAATTCGGCCTATAAGAAACTCAGCCAGACAGTAGAAGAAGGAACAGTTATTACATTTGCAAAAGTCCCGGCGAGAACCGGTTATGTCAATCTGGGCTGGTCAACCAGCAAGAATGCTACAAAAGCAACAACAAAGACAACCTATACGGTAAACAAAAATGTAAACTTTTATGCTGTACAAAAGAAGGCAGTATTATTGACACTTCGAAGATATGACGGAAGCGTATGGCAGAAGACGACTCTGGCGAAAGGCTCTACCTATTCTCTGCCAGGAGTAAGAGATGCAGAAGGCTATACTTTCATGGGATGGTCATCAAAACCAATGCAGTCTGTGAATCCGGAATATGAGGCAGAAGAGAAGATTACAGTAAACGGTAATATGAACCTGTATGCAGTAGTATTTAACAGATCAACAGAAAAAGATCTTACAGAAGCTGAGCTCCCGCAGGTAGATATCTATAAATACAAACAGGTAATCTTTGTGGGCGATTCCCGTACAGAATTTATGGAGAATGTTCTGAAGGGAATGGGAGAATCAGCAATTAAAAATGTGAAGTTTGTCTGCTCTGCGGGAAAGAAATTAGACTGGCTTACTACCACAGGATGGTCACAGCTTTATGCTATGGTGCAGAAGGACACCAACAGTATTCTTTCTAAGAAAACAGCGGTAATTTTTAACTTTGGAGTAAATGATCTGTCAGATTATGCAGATTATGTAGAATATTATAACTGGATTGCACCGCAGCTTAAAGGTAAAGGATGCGAACTGTATTTCATGTCAGTAAATCCGTTGAACCGTACGATGCTTTCAAATACAGGACGAGCAGACCGAAGCGAAGCGGCAGTCAGATCCTTTAACGATTATATGAAGGCAAATCTTTCTTCTGCATATACTTATATCGATATGTACTCCTACCTGAAATCCACAGGCTACAGCTTTGCCAGTGATCACTATGGAGCAGGAACTATCGATGATGGTCTGCATTATACGGCAAAAACATACAAGCGAATTTATGCCAAGTGTATAAATTCGCTGAGGGTACCAAGATAGGATAAAAGTTACTATTCGTTTCGTACCCGGTAACGAATAAAAAACACAGTAAATACCAGATTACTCCTTGCGTGAAATCAGGGAATAGTCTATACTAAAAGACGAGACGGCTGTCAGACGAGAACAGCGTTTCGTCTTTTTATGTATAACATCCAGAACGATGAGGAGAAAGAGGAAACATAGATATGAAGTTAACAACAGTAAAAGAGATTTACAAAGAGAGAGAGAAATATCTGGACAAAGAGGTTACAGTAGGAGGATGGGTACGAAGCGTACGCGATTCCAAGACTTTTGGATTTATCGTGCTTCATGACGGAACCTTCTTTGAGACTTTGCAGGTAGTTTATCATGATACAATGGAGAACTTTGCTGAGATCAGCAAATTAAACGTAGGTGCTGCTATTATCGTCAAAGGTACACTGGTAGCTACGCCACAGGCAAAACAGCCATTTGAGATTCAGGCAACAGAAGTTACAGTAGAGGGTACTTCTGCGCCGGATTATCCGCTTCAGAAGAAACGTCACAGCCTTGAATACTTAAGAACGATCACACATCTTCGTCCGAGAACAAACACATTCCAGGCAGTATTCCGTGTACGTTCCCTGTGTGCTTATGCAATCCACCGTTTCTTCCAGGAACAGGGATTTGTTTATGTTCATACTCCACTGATCACAGGAAGTGACTGTGAGGGTGCAGGTGAGATGTTCCAGGTAACTACTCTGGATATGAACAATATTCCGACAGATGACAAGGGTGCTGTTGATTACTCTCAGGACTTCTTTGGAAAAGAAACCAACCTGACAGTAAGTGGCCAGTTAAACTGCGAGACTTTTGCACAGGCGTTCCGCAATGTTTATACATTTGGACCGACTTTCCGTGCTGAGAACTCCAACACTACCCGTCATGCAGCAGAATTCTGGATGATCGAGCCTGAGTGTGCTTTTGCAGATTTAAATGACAACATGGATCTGGCAGAGGCAATGCTGAAGTATGTAATTCGTTATGTGCTTGAGAACGCACCGGAAGAGATGAATTTCTTCAACTCTTTCATTGATAAAGGACTTCTGGACAGACTGAACCATGTAATCAACTCTGAGTTTGGTCATGTTACTTATACAGAGGCAGTAGAACTTCTGGAGAAGAACAACGATAAATTTGATTATAAAGTATTCTGGGGATGCGATCTGCAGACAGAGCATGAGCGTTATCTGACAGAGGAAATCTTTAAGAAACCAGTATTTGTAACAGATTATCCGAAGGAGATCAAGGCATTCTACATGAAGATGAACGAGGATAACAAGACTGTTGCGGCTATGGACTGTCTGGTACCGGGAATCGGTGAGATTATCGGTGGAAGCCAGAGAGAAGATGATATTGAGAAACTTGAGAAACGTATGGATGAGCTGGGACTTAAGAAAGAAGATTATGATTTCTATCTTGATCTTCGTAAATATGGTTCCACACGCCATTCAGGATTTGGCCTTGGATTTGAACGTTGCGTAATGTACCTTACCGGCATGGGCAACATCCGTGACGTAATTCCATTCCCAAGAACTGTTAAGAATTGTGACTTATAATAAGAAAGAGAGATTGGCATGAGATTTATTCATCTTGCAGATGTACACCTTGGAGCGGTCCCAGACAGGGGCTGCCCATGGAGCAGCAGGCGGGAGGAAGAAATCTGGGAAACTTTCCGCCGGGTTATTGCGGGTATCCGTGAGAATCCGGTGGATTTGTTATTTATAGCAGGAGATTTATTCCACCGCCAGCCTCTTTTACGGGAGCTAAAAGAAGTAAACTACCTGTTTTCCACCATACCGGATACAAGAATCTATCTGATGGCAGGAAACCATGACTACATCAAGGCAGATTCTTTTTACCGGGACTTTCAGTGGGAAAAGAATGTGACATTTTTTAAGAATGAACAGCTTACATGTGTCAAGGATGAGAAACTGGACGTTTATGTATATGGATTGAGCTATGAGCATCAGGAGATTGATAAACCGCTGTATGATGCGGTGCGTCCGGTGGAGGGAGAAGGACTTCATATTCTCCTCGCGCATGGCGGTGATGCAAACCATATTCCAATGAATATCAGATCAATCGTTTCTTCAGGATTTGACTATGTTGCGCTTGGACACATTCATAAACCTCAGATTCTGATCAGGGATAATGCGGCTTATGCGGGCGCGTTAGAGCCTATTGACAGAAATGACCTTGGTGAGCATGGATACATAGAAGGGCATCTGGAAAATGGAAGACTTAAGACAACCTTTGTTCCTTTTGCCTGTCGTTCTTATGAACAGATTCTTCTGATACTGCGTGAGGATTCTACGCAGGCATCACTTGAGGACATGCTGAAAGCAGATCTGGCAAGCAAAGGGCGTATGAATATTTACAGGATCGTGATCAGAGGAACCAGGGCACCGGAGCTTTTGCTGCTTCCGGAGAGACTGAAAACATTCGGATATGTGACAGAAGTACTGGACGAGTCCAGACCGGCATATGATCTGGAAACACTTCAGAAGAAATATAGTGGAACATTGATCGGTGACTATATCAGCTATTTCCTTGAGAAAGACAGAAATATCGTAGAGGAGAAGGCTTTGTATTATGGCCTTCAGGCTCTGCTGGAGACAAGCAGGTGACAGGTAAGCTATGATTATCAGAAAGTTAAATATTAAAAACTTTGGGAAAGTCCATGATAAGACTCTGGAATTTTCCCCGGGTATTAATGTTCTCTATGGAGAGAATGAGAGTGGCAAAACCACGATTCATACTTTTATAAAGAGTATGCTCTTTGGACTGACCAGAATGCGTGGAAAGGCTGCGAGAAACGATACCTACAGTACATATGAACCATGGGAAAATCCGGGAGTGTATGGCGGTATTATATGGTTTAACAGTAAAGACCATGACTACCGTCTGTCCAGAAATTTTCAGAAAGATCATGTTCTGGCAGAGTTGCTGAATGAGGATACGAAAGAACTGGCAGATATTGATGAGGTGGGACTGGAGAAAATCTTTGGAAATATCAGTGAGGCTATTTACGATAATACAGTTTCTGTTGCGCAGCTTAAGAGCGTAACAGGTCAGGACCTGGTACGTGAACTTCAGAATTATATGGCAAGTTATCAGGGAGCGGGAGACAGCTCCATAGATCTTGGACGTGCCATGCAGATGCTGAAAATGTCAAGAAAAGGCTACCAGGTACAGGCAGACCGGAAGCAGAAGGAAACAGAAACAGAACAGCAGAAGCTTCAGGCAAAGATGGATTATGTGATAAATGAAATGAATGATCTGAAAGAAAAACTTGCAGATATTGATGAGAAGGAAGGTTCTCTTGGGATGCGCCCCGGTGATGAAAATGGTGCGGTTCTTCTGGACGAGAGACTTGCAGAGACAAGAAAGAAAAGAAATGGATTTGCTATGGGAATGTTGGTGTCAGCGGCAGTCGGAATCATAGCGCTGATTTTATCTGCGATTATGGCGGACAGCGTTGTGGTGAGCATTGTTGTTGCCGTTATAGCTGCGATGCTGGTGGGATTCTGTGGAAAACAACAGATGAAATACGCAAGAGAATTTCAGAAGAGAATGCGTATGAAGAGTCGCTGGATGTCCAGACAGGAGAAACTGAAATGGAGCAAAGAAAGCCTTAAACAGGATTATGACGAGAAAGAGACGGCACTCCGTAATCTTCAGGAAGAATATCAGGAATATGAAGAGAATTCCTATCTGCCGACGTCAGAGGAGATGGAAGTGCAGGCTTTAAATATGGCTATGGAAACGATTGAGATGCTTTCAGGAAATATCCATCATCAGGTAGGCAGAAAACTTCGGATCCGTACTTCTCAGATATTAAGTGAAATTACCGGCGGAAAGTATCAGGAAGTCCTCATGGATGCAGGATTCCGTATGACAGTGAATACCGGTGACAGAACAGTAGCGCTGGAACGTCTCAGCAGAGGGACAATGGAACAGATCTACTTTGCACTTCGTATGGCGGCAGGTGAGCTTCTGTGCCAGGAAGAGAGGTTTCCGGTGATACTGGATGATGTATTTGGCATGTATGATGAAGAACGGCTCGCGGCAGTTCTCAGATGGATGCATAAAGAAAATAAACAGATCATTATCAGTACCTGCCATAAACGGGAGATGGAGATTCTGGACAGGGAAGGAATTCCATATCAAAAATTGATTCTTTCATAAATAAAAAAGAGAGATTATATGTAATTACTCCGAAATGTGTTAACAGGAGTTAAACATATAATCTCTCTTTTTATGAGTCAGTCGGATATCTGCAATCCGCCTTTGTTACTTATTAGTTATTATTTTTCCTTATACTGAGCCATGTAATTGCTTACACAACGGTTGATTCTGTCAACCGGGTTGAGCAGATGGCTGACGGACTGGTCATGATTCAGAGTATCAATGATCAGGGCAATATATTTACTCATATCGCAGGAGATATAATAGTCTTTTGCGAGAAGCTCAGGAGACTGGTAGATCAGGTTTGTGGTAAGCAGTTTGTCAAACACACCTGCTTTATGAGCTTCGTCAAATTTCTCAAGTCCATCTGTGAACAGTCCGAAAGTAGAACAGATATAAATTCTGCCGGCGCCTCTTTCTTTAAGAAGAGAAGAAATCTTAATAACTGTATCACCGGAGGAAATCATATCATCGATCAGAATCATATCCTTGCCTTTAAGGTTTGGTCCAAGGAATTCGTAAGCTGCGATCGGATGACGTCCGTTGATTCTCTTGGAGTAGTCAAGACGTTTATAATACATACCCATATCAACACCAAGAATGTTGGCAAGATAAATTGCACGATTCATACTTCCCTCATCAGGGCTGATAATCATAAAGTGATCATTGTCAATATGCAGTCCTTCTTCGTTTTTGAGAAGAGCCTTGATGAACTGATAGGATGGCTGCACTGTTTCAAATCCATGCAGTGGTGTTGCATTCTGTACACGAGCGTCATGTGCATCGAATGTAATGATGTTCTCCACACCCATGCTTACAAGTTCCTGAAGTGCTGTTGCGCAGTCCAGGGACTCTCTGCCGCTGCGGATATTCTGGCGGCTTTCATACAGATATGGCATAATAACGTTTACTCTGCGGGCCTTTCCGCCGATAGCGCCGATAACACGTTTCAGATCCTGAAAATGGTCATCAGGGGACATAAGATTCTTATACGGTCCAATATTATAGGTAAGACTGTAGTTACATACATCAACCATCAGATAGATATCATCACCACGTACGGATTCCATGATCGTGCATTTCGCTTCACCGGAACCGAAACGTGCTGTCTGAACCGGGATCAGATAGGAATCTCTCTGATATCCCTCGAATGCAAAAGAATCAAACTCTTCGTGGCTGCGTTCCTTGCGCCACTGCACCAGCCATTCGTTTACTTTCTCACCCAGATCCTTACAGCTGATCAGAGGGATCAGACCAAGTCTGCCCACCGGAAGTGTAGTTAAATCTTTAGTTGTTGCCTGTGCCATGATTTTATTTTCCTCCTAAAAAAATTTTCTGTATACGGATATCCTTTCCTTCCAGTTTAACCATGCGGTAATTGCTGGCGATTCGCGAAAAAGTTCGCTCGGAATAAGTATCCGAGAAATTTTCCAGTTTCAGATTTGTTGATATGATCGTAGACTTCCTGCGCATGATACGTTCGTTTATGCACAAAAACAGCTGGGAAGAGACAAAGCTGTTGGTAAGTTCGGTTCCCAGGTCGTCGATAATCAGCAGATCACTGTCAAATACAAATTCCTCGCCTTCTGTTTTCTCTCTGGAAAATTTGGATTCTGCAAGCAGATCAAACAGGTCAAATGCGGAAAAATACATTACGCAGTGTGCTGATTCCAGAAGTTCATGAGCAATACAGTGGGAAAGAAAAGTCTTGCCTACACCGGTATCACCGTAAAGAAACAGATTCTCGAAAGAATCATCAAAGTTTCTCACGAACCCTCTGGCTATATCATAAGCCCTTTTGGCTGTCTCCCTTTCGGTCAGCCCTGTGGCTTCGTTCTTCATTGTATCAGAATAGTAATCAAAAGAAAAGTGGTCAAAGTTTTCTTTTTTGAGAATTTCTTTTAAATTGGACTGTGTGTAGAGCAGCTCAATCTCTGCTTTCTTAAAACAGGTACATTTCTGACTGCCCACATAGCCTGTATCCTGGCAGATCGGACACTTATAAGGAAGCTCCAGATAATCCTCCGGATAGGAATTACATACAAGCAGAGCATTGCGCTCCTGAGACAAAAGAGAAATTGCTGCTTTGAGATCCTCGAGACTGGAAGATTCTCCACTTAAGAGTGCTCTTGCCTTTCTGGCACTTAAAGTTGCAACTTCCTCATCTATCTCGCGGATACGGGGGATCTTCTCATAAATTTCCTGTGTGCGTTCTTCGAGAATGCGGCGGTTTTGTGATTGCGTCTTGCTGTATTCCCTCATAATTGTATCATACTGATAATTCTGTAAAGGCATAATGCTGCACCCTTTCTTTTGTTATGTAAAATGTAACTGTTCAGTACCTTCACAGTTACGAGTCAAAATCCATTAAAAATCGCCTT
>ERZ791611.975-NODE-975-length-22144-cov-2.866630_pt1 | contig 22144 bp, 25 predicted proteins | sample MGYA00510275_ERZ791611 | MGnify/ENA primary metagenome ERZ791611 (study PRJEB30046, sample SAMN00791912) | human gut metagenome | study: EMG produced TPA metagenomics assembly of the A metagenome-wide association study of gut microbiota in type 2...
CATAGCTCGTGGTAAAGCGTTTGGTTACATCGATTTGGTAGAAAAGCATGAGAAAGCATTGCAGATGATTGAAGATTTTCTTCAAAAAATAAAATATTCTAGAGGTTGTCCCATAATTTGAAACAACATGAGTGTAATTTTGCCATAGAAATCAAATTTAAACCCTCAAAATGGATTAGTTATGAAGGCAAAGAAGTTATTTTTCAAAGAGTGTCATCTGGCAGGTCGCCAGTATCACGATGTCGATGAGGTTTGGGAAGAGTTGCATGTTGGAACATGCCTAGAGCTTCAGCGTGACTTGGACAACCGATATGACAAGAATGCCGTTGCGGTAGTTTACAACACGATTGACAAAGACACTGGCCAGTCAGAGGAATACCTTCTTGGCTACATCCCTAGTCATGAGAATGAGACTATCGCCCAACTTCTTGAAATGGGATGGAAGAATATCTTTGAGTGTCGAATCAGCAAAATCAATTCAGATGCCCACTATGAGAACCAGATTCGTCTGACCATTCGAATTGTCAGGAATAACAAGTAGTATGATAGGACTAGGAGGCGTAACCGTGCAAGCTGGGAGTATGGATCAGACAGATATTGATAAGATTAGAGAATTTATAGCCCGTTGTCAGTGGACATTTGCAAAGACAATGCCTTGGGCTCCACACGAATACATTGTTCGTGGCAAATGTCCTTTGAGCGAGGATGAATTTCTTTATTTCATAGATATGCAACGACATTTTGGCGTTTACGAACACTGGGGAAAGTACTACCATCCATACCTCTACATCGATGGCTATAAGTATTGGACGATGGGAGCACCTGTTGAAGAAACTATTGTGATGAACCGAGCAAAAGTAAATAAGTAAGTGTAATCGATGGAATACTAGCATTTTTCGAAGAAGGAACTGGACTTGATATCAGACTTAATGCTTCAGGTGCTAGTGACAAAACCCGATAAGTCTGAACTGTCGGCTATGAATCTTTTTGGTGAGGCAATTAGGAGTGAGTACGTGAAAGGGGAGGACGAAGATGGTTATCCTGTTCATGGCATACGTATTTTGGATTTCAAGCTAAAGATTGGCAAATTTCTCCATCAGTTGATAAAATGGGATTTCAAAAATGCCATCTGGAATCCTAGTTATAAACAAGGTATGGAATTGCACAGGCTTATAGACAAGAAAGCTACCAAAGCAGGGTACATCGTAGATGGGGCTTGGAATCACGGTTTAATCCAAGGCCCTCCATACGGTCTTACAAATATCTTCAGACTGAGATCCAACCTTATTTCTTCCTTCGATAGCAAAACGGAAAAGGAAGTAAGTAATGGAGATAATATAATATATTATGTCCGAAAGCAGTATGAGACCGTCCATTGTCACTATGAGCATGAACATTATCCGAGAATTTCCGATTATGACTTGACGAGAGAATTGCAATTATGGAGGATTCCTGTTGGTCATTCTACAGGTATGATTTACAATGAAAAAGGCCGGGTGACATGCTACGTCTTAAATGGTAAATGTACCTTTGAACACTCACATTGGGAATATGCGGTATTTATTGATGATGATAATGAAGACAATGATGTGGCTACATGGAAAGAATTCAATGAAAAAGAGCAAGTATCTATAAACAAGATTGGTTTTGCGGAATGTAACTATTCGCGAGAGGAGACAAATGCTCCCCAAACTGCATGGTATAAAATAACGAACACAGGAAAGTCCGATTTATTACTATATGTTGTAGACGCAGAAAAAACTAGATACACCTCTTATGCTCCATTAATTGGACTCAGCCGATTACGTCTTGGTACTGATGGAAAAGGTATTAGGACACTCATTGCATTCCATGACTGCGAGCTAGATTGCAAGTATTGCCTAAACCCTCAGTGCAAATCACTCTGCTCAGGGAGGAATATTAAGTATATGTCCGCAAAAGACATCATCAAAACTATTAAAAAGGATGAGCTTTATTATATTGCAACAAATGGTGGTATTACACTAGGAGGAGGTGAGCCTTTGCTTCATTGTCAGTTCCTGATAGATGATATTTTCACGGTTTATGGGAAACAATGGCATGTGACTGTTGAAACCTCACTTCATGTTATCCCATGGATGTTATTTGACATGGCACCTTATATTGATGAATATGTTGTTGACATCAAGGACATGAATCCGGATATTTACAAGCTATATACAGGAAAAGACAATGCAGTCGTTAAATCAAACCTTAGATGGCTTATCGAAAATGGGAAAGCTGAACACATCACGGTTCGGCTGCCGTTGATTCCAAATTTCAACACAGAAGAAGACAGACAAAAAAGTAAGCGAGAACTGGAATCTATGGGCATAACTAAATTTGATATGTTCACTTACAGGACTAACATAAAAAAGTAATTATTATGAAAGGTAAAGACAAATGTGAGCTACTACGTTCCATAAGACAGAGTATTGCAGAATTGAATGGCATTCAGTATTCTCCAAAAGAATGTGATCATGACGAATGTACTATTGGAACATGTCCCTTGTGTGAGGAGGAAGTATTTTGGCTTATGGATGAACTTCGCAAAAAAGAAGCTGCGGGTTCTCCCATCAATATAGATTCGGAAAGTCTGTTTGTGTTTGAATTACTGTCGAAAGAACCGACAGACGATGAGGAAGAACACGAAATTCTCATGGGAATCCCAGCGCCTCTTGAAGGTGATATAATGCCTTCGCCACCGGAAGAAGATGATGAAGCAAATGATGATTCCGACAATGATTGTGAATAGGCTACCATCCAAAGAACTTACCACCTTCATCACACTCCCGTTCCAATCGGACTTCCCTTGCCAGGTTGTCCGATTTTTCTTTTTCTTCCCCTTGTTTTTGTGGGCGATGATAAGCATGATGCCCAATATAATGATTATTACTCCCATATTATAGCGTTTACTTATTTATTGTATTTTCAGTTTCATTAACTGCTCCGTGATGAACTTCAGCAATATACGCGGGTCAAAGTATTTCCCCGTATCGCTCCACTTACATGATAAATGTAGATGTGGGCCTGTAGTACGCTTGCCTGTGTTCCCACTAATTGCTATTTTTTGCCCGGCACTCACATGTTGACCGTTCACCACGTTGATTTTCGACAGATGGAGGAATGAGCATGTGCAGATGCCATAGTCGATAGTGATGTAGTTTCCTCCAGCCGTTGATGTGCCAGCTGCTGTCACTGTGCCAGGCAGCATTGAATAGACATCTTCATATTTTGCCCTTAAATCCAGCCCGTAGTGCATCCTGCCTTTTCTGCGGTTCATCGGGTCACGCCTCATACCAAAAGGCGAGTTTATATGTATGTCCTTCAGGGGCAATGCAACCATCAGGGGCACTTCTAAAGTAGAGCTGTCTGCTTGCATGCCCATGTCTTCTTTTAACGAGTCCTGAACGGTAGTGTCAGTTAGAACTTCCACCATCGTTCTGACTTTTTTCTTTTGTGTTTCTCCAACTGTATGGAATGGAGATGCCTCTTGCTGTGCATGTATTCTTGCCGTCGATGAGAGGCAGCACAGTCCAATTAGGATAATTGTCTCTTTTAGCATGTAAAGTTACTAATTTTTGGTGACATATCAAAATATTGAGCGTTAAACTTGTGTAATGAACCGTGTTTTTTGTCATTCAAGATACGATTTGCGTTGCTCAATATCTTGATAATACTATTGGGTGAATAATCTCTTGTAAAGCTGGGTGGCTATCTTTGCCACAGTGGATGTATATCTTGGGTCTTCAGCGTACCCAATGCGTTTTAGGAATTGTAGGTAGTTTCCTCCTTTATAGCGGTATTGAATAAATTTCTGATAGCCAACCACGCTGTCCTCCCATCTGGCAAAGCGATAGTAGTCCTTGTGCTTGCTGTCGTATAATCCAAACAGGTTGTGATAGTTCTTGCATACAGAGCTGGTGAAGTGCCCGGTTTCCAGGACTGCCTGAGCCAATACAAAAAGTTGGTTGTTCAAACCGACCTCCTCGATGACATCAATCAAGTTGGCTAAAGTCAATTCTCGACTTTCTCCAGTATAGTAGCTGAGCACCTGCTGGTTATTATGTTCTATTAAAGTGCTTCTTTCCCTCTTGTCTTGTTTGTAACTCTCATAGAGTTTAATCAGTTTCTCCAACTGTTCTATAGACAAGCTGGAATAGACTGTAGTCGATAACTGAACTGAATCTACTATATTGGAATCAGTAGAGCAGATACTATCAGACACATCTTCTCTCGCCTTATTTTCTCCATTGTTCACAAATGTGCGGTTATGCTCACAAATGGTGTGAAACGCCTCTGTGTTACTTTGCCCGTACAATAACGTCGAACAAAGCAAGGCCATTACTGATAAAATCGATTTCTTAGTTTCCATGGTGCAAAGTTAGAGCCTCCTTATATCATTAGATTAAGAACAAAGAAAGAATCTTAATATATTGAGCGGTTTTTCAATTATTGGTACTAATCAACCACCTCGTTAGAACCAATAATAAAAAGGGGTGCCAAATATCACTATTTTGAGCACTTTAGAGAACATACATCCTTTCTTATCCAGTAATTTTGCGTCAGCAAATTTTCAAAATGCATAAGAACATGGAAGAAAAAAGATTTCACAGAGAGGATTATCCCCTTGACATTCTTGCCGAGTTCGGGCTTACTGAGGAAATGATATATGACCTCCCTGAATTTGTGCATGAGACCCTTGAACATGGTGGTAAGTCACCCTTGCTGCCGATATGCGTTGAACAACCCTTCGGAGTAACCCATGCCTATGCCAAGTTCTGCCTTATCGAGACAGAAGAGGGCCTTGATGTCATGTTCTCTCCGAAGCTGAAGAGCATCAACCTCGATGCTTTCAGTGAAGAGGAGCGCCAATCCCTTCTTAGTGGTAAGGTCATTGTTGCCGAGGTGGACGATAAGGCTGTTACTGACGAAGGGGTAGAGGAGATGCAGCGCATCCAAGCCTTCGTGCAGCTTGACCGAGACACCAATGGCGTGATCTATACGCCTACACAAGTTATCGGTCGTAACCTCAATGCTGTTGCCACTGAATATGAATTGAGTGGCGATGACCTCAATAGCTTCTGGAAGGGCGGTCTTGTAACACTCTATGAGGAAAACCGCCAGGGGCAAAAAGAACCAGTTACTATCGGTGTTGACTTCTTTACTGATACGGGAGTCATCGTCGTTCCAGGCACTGCTGCCAAATGGGAGAACACGGCGCGTCGTGTCATGCCAAGGTATTCATTCGGCAATGATGGATGTTGGCTCAATAAAGACGGTCGACTTACCTATGTTCCTGAAGAGGAGTTCACCAAAGACATCTTCGACGAGCTGGAGCGTATTGCCAAACTACATGGAATGGTCAACGAGGCACATGAGCTACGCCATGCCATTCAGGAACCTCACGTTCACGCAGACAACACAGAAGAAGAGCAGCATCAGCTTGTGCGATAATATCAGAAATACGAGTAATACAGTATAACCATTAAACAACATCATTATGGCAAAGAATTATCCAGATTATGATGACCTTCGTGAACAGTACGAGGCCGGAAACATTTCTGCCGTGGATTTCGTTACACAGCAGTCAGATGAGTTAACAGAAGAATACGAGCAGTTTTGCAAGGACAAGTCCATTGATACAGGCAGTGACCAATCAGCCTTGGCATTCATGGACTATCGTGACGAACTGTTCGAGGAGAGTCTGTCAAACTAACCATTAGGGAAAGGAGCGAATCATGAGCATACGTTCAGAATCACTACCTATGAGAGGACGGCTTTCCTATCAGTTGGAAGACCTCCTTCGCAGGAACGGCATGAGTGCCCAGCTTGCCGTCGAGGATGGCCAGTATAAGCTCCTTGTTCAGGGGCATGACTCCCCGTTGCTGCAATATAACATCAGTGAGCAGCAGTTCCGTGCTCTCTGTGATGGTGGCACCAACTATGCCAACAAGAAAACCTATAATGTCTTCAATGGCATTGTCGGCAAGGACTTCGACCTCCCTTCATCATTCGTTGCTGCCCGTAATGTCAATAGCCGTGTTGCCATGGGACTTCATGGTTACAGAGTAGGTGTGGGAGAGTATGGACGGCCAATGCCTTTCCGTCCCCATGCCTTTGGTCCTGGATTCCTTGGATGGATGCCGAGACAACAGCCCGGCTTCCATCTTCGTCGTGTCGGCGATGTGCCTATGGTCGTGGAGCATCCTGACGGACGCATACGCCCAGGAGAGCTGAAAAGCGGTGGCTACGGCTACTATTATAAAGGTGGTGTGACTCAGGCGCAGGAGGTGGCAGATCCATTGAGGGATTTGCAAACCTATTTTCCACCTGTTCAGACACGCCCACGTCCAGCAGAACCAGCCAAGCCGTATAAGGAGCTGATAACGTCAGATGTGTATTTCACCAATGAGAAATGGCAGGAGGTATTGTCTTCACACGGTATCATCATTGATGCCGACAAGAAGCTACTCACAATCCAGTCTTCTGGAACTCAACAGGATTTCGTATATGACCTGACAGAGGAAGAGGTCAAGAAACTCACGGAAAATTCATTGAAGAAAGTTCCATTACAGGAACGTCTCGATATTCTCAACCATGTTATCAGCGGAGATTTCAAGGACTCTATCACCAAAGACATGCTCAACAGCAAAGAGCGTATCAGCATCACCTTGAAGCCGGAAGTGGAGCAGGAACTTAATGTCCAGGCACAACAGCGCGGCCTTCAGACGGTTGATGTTATTCCAGACCCATTGCAGGAGCAGCAACACTTCGCGCCAACCCTCAATCCAGAGGAAGGCTTTGTCAACGGTGCTGAACTTGCAGAAGGCAACGAGCGCAAGGGCTGGTATTGTGAGGGCAATCATGGACGTGAGGTAGAGGTCGGTGACATCTGGGTGGAGAAGGTACAGCCGGAACGTTCACAGCAGCAGGAGGCACAACCTAAGAAAGATGACAAGAACAACGAGCAAGTCACTTATCGCATGAGTGCTGTCATCAATGGTCAGGTCGTTTCCCATGAGATCAGCAAGAAACAGTATGACAAGTTCCTTGCCGTCGATGACTTCCAGCGTCAGCGCATGTTATCCAAGGTGTTCAATGAGGTTGATTTGAAGACCCGTCCAGAATTGCGACAGGGCTTTAATCTCGGTGCTTTCCTCGCTGCAGCAGGGGAGGCCACCTATCTTGGTGCCGACATCGCCCATAACGTAGAGCATATCCGTCATCCGCATTATGCCCCCGATGTATATCACGAAGTTCATGGCACTGGTCGCATCTATGCCAAGCCAGGCGTGGACTCTCCGCAGGACATCGCTTCAAGAGCATTCGAGGCTGGTCTTAACCAAGGCATCTATGGACATGGGATAGGCAGGTGATAAAACAATAAAGACTGATGATGAGCAGCAATGACATGACCTATCAGGACTATCTTGACCGCATCAACATTCAGGAAGTCCTTCTTCACGCCGGTTACACCTTGAACCGACGTGACGGAATGCGTTATCCTTCTTTTGTCCGTATTGGTAGTGATGGATGCCGTATTCATGGCGACAAGTTCATTGTCACCCAGAACGGCAATACTTGTTTCCGTCCACCTGAACAGAAGTCTTACAATGTCATCAGCCTTATCAAGAGTTTCCCCAGTATGTTCAAGGAACATGTCGGCTCTTCCAACCCAGACCATCTGGTTAACGAGGTGTGCCGTAATATCCTTAACATTCCAAGCGAAGAAAGGCAAGGCAGGATTATTGAGCCACGTAAGGAACAAAAACCTTTTGACCTCAACAACTATACTATCCAAGCCTTCCGTAAGTACGACTTCGAGGGCATCAAGAAGTTCTATCCGTTCTTCGTCACCAGAGGCATTAGCCTTGACACACAGAAAGCCTTTGGTGCTCATTTCATGCTTACTACAAAAGAGTCGTTGGATGGAGGTAAGAGCCATACCAACCTTTCCTTCCCATTGTATGTGCCTGGCAATATAAATGTCGTCGGTTTGGAAGAACGAGGCTATCCCCGTCTTGACGGCAGTTCCGGCTACAAGGGCAAGGCATTGGGAAGCAACAGCTCCGAAGGGTTGTGGATAGCATCTCTTGGCAAGCAGGACTTGCCGGACGCTACCGATGTATATTGGTTTGAATCCGGCTATGATGCCATGTCATACTATCAGCTTCATGTGAAAGACAATCCCTCGTTGGAAAAAGCCGTGTTTGTCTCTACTGGTGGCAATCCCACCGTCGGGCAGATGCAGCGTATGCTGGCAGTCACGCCGTCAGCCAGACATCATATCTGTTTTGACAATGACCTCGCAGGTCGTCAGTTCACGGAGAATCTGAAGGGGGAGATACACCGCATAGCCCTCTCTTCCGTTGTCGTAACGCCTGAGCGCAAGCCATATCTCGATTCTATTCCCTTATCTCAGGATTTTGCCAAAGGCGATATTGATACATTGCCGAAGCCTTTACAGGACAAGTATGCCAAATACGAGTCTGCATGGGAGGAGTCCATGTCCATGCGTCAGAGTCATCTGTGCTATGAGGGCGACATCAGAGAACAGGAGGATTTGACAAGAAAGCTCTATAAGGAATACAAAGTATCTGTCAGGGATTTCCTTGGTATAGACTCACGGAAGGTAATCCCATTTGTCCGTGAGGTTCCAGAGCGGGGAAAGGACTGGAATGATCAAGTCCTCTTGGAGAGGGAAGATAGTCTGAAAGCAACTGAAGAAGAGACTCGCAGTGTCGCTTCTGGCATTGACCTCGATGCCGATGGTGAGATTGAGGTCAATGAGAGTGAGGAAAAGAAACGTGTTCACTTTATCAAGAGGTAGTATGAGCCAGGCATATCGTAACATAAAGATACGTCCACACGGGTTACAGTTTGTGGCAGAAAACATCGGTGACATCCTCTGTACGGTGCTGATCCTTTTATTGGCAGGCTATGACGGCTTGTTGCCGAAAAGTATCTTCCCGTTTATGATGGCAGCATTCGGCTTATTGTTCATCAACCTCTTGTGCAAATGCGTCTATCTGTTGCGCATATCCTATATCATCACTGAGGAACAGCTTCAATATGAATATGGCATCTTGTCATTACAACGTGATTTCATTGAACTTTTATCGTGTCGTGGACTATAGTGAGCAGCGCAGTTTCCTACAGATGCTTTTCGGCCTGAAGACTGTCAGCATCTACAGTGGTGACAAGACCTGTCCACGTCTGGACATTATAGGTGTTCTGGGTGATAGCGACTTGATAACCATGATACGTGAACGAGTAGAGTATAACAAGAAAAAACACAACATCCATGAGTTTACGAATATACGATAGGCTCTTCAAGAAGAGCGACAAGCCCAACATGATACCGTCATGGAATAACGCCTCTGTCAAGCAGTGGATGGTTGTCTCATTGATGGCACTCATCCTTTGGGTAGTAAGCTGTCAACGTGGCTATAGCCAGATAGTAACCGCTAATCCTGGGGAATATACCATATTGGCTACAGGCAATGCACTCATCAACAATACCGTGAAGTCTGAAACCAAGGCGGAACGAGAGACGGCTGTCATGCAGAATGCGATGGCTGGAGAGTTCACGAAGATGGCCGAATGGGAACGTCAATACAATTCCTATTTGAAGATGGCCAATGGCTATGCCTCTGCCATCAAGGCTGCCACCCATATCTATGATGACGGTGTTCGCATCCTGCTTACGTTGAACAAGCTACGTCAGGCGGCAACGAATAACCCCCAAGGTATAGTGGCCACGCTTGATATGAATAACCTGTATATGGAAACAGTTACGGAAATGGTCAGCGTCTTCACACTGCTGAAGAATGCGGTTGCCAAGGGTGGTGAGCAGAATATGCTTACCGGCTCAGAGCGTTCCAAGACCCTTTGGGAACTGGAGGATAAGCTCTCGTCATTTTCCCATAAGCTTCACTTGCTCTACATCAGCATCCGTCATTACAGGATGGCAGATGTCTGGAACCGTGTAACGGCAGGAATGATAGTACGTGACAAAGGTGGCATTGCCCGGCAATCACTGTCTCACTGGCGGCGTTATGCCCGTGAGGTGGCACAATATGGACATTAAGATGAATGGAAAGATAAAACATATTATATTGGTTCTGTCCTTCCTATGGATGATGCCGAGTCTGTCTCATGCACAGATAGACCCGACGCTGACAGCCATGATCCTGGAGTACACCCATAAAGCCAAGTCTCAGTACAATTCGCAACTGGAAGTGATGGCCGTGGAAACGGAAGGGCATGTGTGGCTCAAACAGGAGGTCGAGGCGACAAAGAATTATCAGGAGCAGTTCGACCGATATATAAGCACTTTCAGAGGTGTTATCTCATACGCTGCACAAGTCTATGGCTTCTACTATGAGATCAACCACCTGACAGAGAACATGGGGCGATTGTCCCACCAGATTGGTGATACACCTGTCAATGCCATTGCTGTAGCCCTCCATAATCATAGGAATGACATCTACGTGGATATCATCAACCAAAGCATTGGTATCGTGAACACCATAAGACAGGTGTGCATTGATACGAAGATGACAGAGAAACAGCGTATAGAGCTTGTTTTCTCCATCCGTCCACAATTGCAGCAGATGAACAGAAAGCTTGCCATGCTTACGAAGCTGGTAAGATGTACCTCGATGGCCCAGGTATGGTATGGCATTGAGCAAAGGTCTTTGCCTCATAGGGAAGGCAAGGCTGGCATTGTTGAAGAATGCCTGGGTATGTGGCGAGTCAATGGAAGAAGTGTTAAACCAGGAAGATAAAAAATACGACTATGGGATGGTTATCATTAGCAACAAGAATACTGCCCAAGGTGTGGCGGGCAGGTAGTAAGGCCACATCGACATTATGGCATGGTGGAAGTACCGTGCTTGGTGCTGGCGGCAAGGCTCTGACTGTTGCCGCAAGGAACCCGAAGATGACTGCTGCAACAGGTGTTGCAACCTTTGCCGGATGGCGGATGTTGGATCATCCAGAGGAAAGTCTTGGCACCGCTGTCGGCAAAACGGTTAGAGGCGCTGTTGACCAAAGTGGTGACTTCGCCCATGATGCCGTCAATGGCTTTACGGGAGAGAACACCGTCGAACAGGTCAAGGACACTGCCAACAATGTCGTTGATGGTTTGCAGGAAACGGTCTCGGAAACAAAAAGCGTCCTCGGTTCTTTGGGAAACACGCTACAAGGGATTGGATCATCATTAGGCAATCTCTTAGGAGGTGGCTTGAATATGTTTTCCAATTTCTTCAGCAACCTCACTAACGGAAAAATATCAGGACTTGGCATCGGTGGACTCATAGCTGCCGGCTACCTGATGTTTGGTCGGTCAGGATTGCTTGGTAAGATAGGCGGTGCTTTGCTCGCCATGATGATTAGCGGCAATTCCCGTCAACAGGCACCGGCTGTAGCCCAAGAGAATACTCAGCAGCAGTCCCAAGAGCAACAGCACGGAATGCGCAGGTAATACGAATAATATCAGTAATAACATAAATACGTTACATTATGAGAAAGATATTCATGCTCATGTCATCTGTGTTCCTGGCAAGCCCTATCTATGCGGATGCTATCACAGATGGAATCTCAACGGCTGGGGATGCCGTTTTCAGTTATACATCTTATGTTCAGGCATTCGGCTATGTCCTGTCCTGTATCATCGGTATTGTAGGGGCATTTGTCATCTACTATGCCATTGCCAACAATGAACAGAACATTCGAAAGCGTCTTCTGATGTGGGGTGGTGGTTGTGTCACCATGCTTTGTATGACCATTGCATTGCCCAAGTTCTTCGATTATCAGGAAGGACTTTCTGGTAGTACATTGGCAGACGGAAGAAGTGGTTCTGGCGGTTTCCATCGTTTTGTCGGAGGTGATGACTATGGTCGTCTTATCATCGACATCCCAGACCTGAGTGATCCTCGTTGGCGGCCTGACCCCATTTATGACCGTCGTATTCTTCCCCCAAGAAGACCAGTCCTGATTGTTACCGACTAATAGTTCATTTTCAACATTATGAATATACAGCATACAATGAATCTCTATTCTCCAAGTGGCTATGCCATGCCTTTTGAGGCAGACGAGAATACACCCATTGAAGTGGCCAGAAACTATGGCAAACATGTTAATGAGAAGACTGGAGAAGAAAGTTTCTCTCATGGTATGGATTTCAGGGTACGCCGTGGTACTTGGCTGAAAGCCTTGGCTACGGGTGTAGTATCTGGCATATCCAGTGATACTCAGAATGGGTTTAGCCTGACGGTCAATTATCCCAACTATGCGGATGGTAAGCGAAGCTGCTACAACGTTATCTACAGTCATATCAGCGAAGCAGTCTGCAATTTCGGTAAGAATGTCAAGGCAGGTGATAACGTGGCTCGATGTGACGGGCTCCTGCATGTCGAGGTGCGCTTCAACGGTGAAGAGACAGACCCACTGGAGTTTCTGACCATGATAAGGGACAATCTTATTGTGAACAGCCAGAAGGATATGTCCGGCGCTAATCCTGAAATTGCCACCTTGGATTTTGATGTTCATACCCCTTATGACGCTCAACAGACAGAGATAGACCAGCTGATGATGCGTTACTTCGGCAGTTATATGACCGACCTGCTTAGCGGAAACTATCATGTTCCAACCCAGACGGAGCAGGGCTTGCGTAATGTCATTGCAGAGGGTGCAAGGAACGGAGCATACTATGAGCATATTCCTTCCATGCTCAATCCACTTGGCCTTGGTCATCGCAGTTTCTCTATCATCGAGAGAGTGCAGACCATTCTGATTACGGACTTCCTGAATTACCTTGCCTTGATGCACAGCGTGTTCCTGTCTTCCATGAGTGAAATCGAAAAAAAAAGTTGCTGACAGGGCTGTAGAAAGTCAGGGAGTCTTAGACCCTTTGGCTGACTTTGAGATTGACATCCAGAGTTTCGATATTCAAAGGACGGTCAGTGTCTATCCCGACAGGGACGGCATCGTATGGTGGACGAAAGCCTGGTTCAACGGACGTAAGAAAGGAGAACGAGCCATAGAGATTAGCAGGGCACTGGCCATCAAATTCATCCACGATGACATCCAAAAGGATGAGTGGCTGGAAGAGTTCTTTCCCAAGCAGATGGAAGTTCTTCATGCGGCACTCGCACAGACCAGGGAACAAGTCATTAACCAATATCAACAGACAGTAGTATAGCTATTATGGCAGATAATAAAGACATATTTACTTCCACAGTTGTTCCCATCATGGACAAAGTCCGTGATGACCTTCAGCGCAAACAGGCTGACGAGTATGAGCGCCACAGCAGGTCATGGGGTGCTATGATCGCTGGTGCTGCAGGTCCTGATGGCGGCATGGCTTCGATGGATGCCTATAACAGTACCATCCTTTACACAGGAGAGTGGAACACCAAAACGGTCGAAGACTATATTGACATGGTAAAGGCTGAGCTGAAGAAAAAAGGCATTGCTGTTGATGCTGTACTGGAGAAAAAGATGATTGACCATCTTATCCATCAGCAGATGCCCAAATCTACAGTAGAATATATTCTTCGCAAGGCAGCAGAAGGCACCATCTTCTATCTTCCCCAACGTGCCAGGACATCTTCTTTACAAGACCACATCAATAAAGAAGCAGAACGACAATACAATCCATCCTTGGCTTCAGAGATTACAGGTAATATCCTTTCTTGGGCTGCCAATGCAGCAAGTACAGGCGGTTTTGGTGGTTTCATAGGACAGGCCATATTAGATCTCGGTGTGGAGGGAGGTTCACGTATTGCCCCAGGGCAAGAATCAAAATATCTTGAAAAGCAAAAAGATATTGCCAGAAAAGAGGTGGCAGCAGCAAATAAGAAGAAGGTCACAATTCCACGATGGATGCTCACCCAGATGGGATTTGAACGCATAGCTGACGCTACCGACAAGCAACTGGGTGTTGCGATACAATGGGCACAATCCAATGCGGCTATCTATCGTAAGAAAGTCAATACAGCTGTCAACAATGGTTCCAGAACTGTTAAGTCCCATGGTGATGGAAATGACATGTCCGTTACTGACGCAACTTTACGTGCCATGCAATATGAAGCCTATGTAAAGGCACTGAAAAAGGAACAGGTCTCTCGAAAAGAAGCCCATAAGGAAGAACAAGCTAAAGCCTCAGTTATAACAGAAGCCGAGGAACCGAATATAACATCACCAACGGTGACTCAGAGCGTTCCGGAAGAGCAGTCTTCCCATAACACAGAGGCCGTTCAAAGTAATACAGCTGATACAAGCTCTGCCCCCAATGATAATATGCTGGGCAAATTCGGAGGATGGAACAATCTTCTGGATGCCTTTGGTCTCTCAGGGGCAAGCGACACGTTCAGATATCTTGGAGTCACCCTTGCCAATCTGCCGGATATGCTGCTGGGGGTCTTTACGGGACGTACCAAATCCATCGGCCTGAACAAAAGTACGATGATGCCGTTGGCGGCTTTGATAGGCGGTTCTTTCATCAAGAATCCATTGCAGAAGATTCCTATGATGCTATATGGTGGTGCCAACCTCATTAATAAGGTCGGTCAGGAGTCTTTGGCCGAATACAGGCAGGAAAATGGACTTACTCAGCCAGTGCGATATAAGCAATATCCAAATGAGGAACTGAATCCAAGAATCAGTAATCCTCATGTCGAGGGCAATGTGCTCATTGTCGATATAGACCATGTTCCCCGTATAGTCACTATGCCTCCGACATTGGCAGATGCCTATCAGTCTGGAGCCATTCCGTTGAACACCCTTGCGAATCACATCCTTGCCAAGACTGATCAGATGCAACGAATACAGATTACTGAACAGCCATCGCAGGAAGTGGCAAGGCATTATGAGCAGAACCAGGAGCGTGAACAAGTCAAGGGAATTCGATAGAGACAAGTATATAATTAATTTCTAACCATTAAATGATACGATAATTATGGCAGAAGAAACAATTCAGAAAAAGACTGGCGCAGAACGCCAAGCGGCGTTTTTAGTGACGGCACTCGAACGTGCCAGCCAGCAAAATGGTGTCCTTTTGAACGGCACCAAGAAGCAAACTCCACGGTTCTTTGACAAAGGACTTCGTGTTAATCCTGTAAATGCGCTCATTATGGCTATTCACAGCGATATGGGCGGTTTTAAGACGAATAGCTATGTGCTGTTCAATGACACAAAGAACCGTGGTGAAGCCGTCCGAAAGGGCGAAAAGGGAGTTCCGTTCTTATGGACAAATAACAGTGAATATGTCAACAAGGATAATCCTGAAGACAAAATCACCCGTGAGGCTTTCAAGGCACTTCCAGAGTCTGACCAAGCTCGTTACAAGGCGAATCCGAGGGAGGATGTCTATGTCTTGTTTAACATAGACCAGACGACGATGCCCAACGTCCATAAGGAGGACTATGAAAAGCAGGTTCAACTATATGGAGGAACTGCCGATGCCCAGGATGCCTCTTATATGGACAAGGATGATAAGGCCAAGCGTATCAGCGTAAACCAGTTCATCCTGAACATGCGCGACAACCTTGTGCCCATCCGTAAGGATGCTACAGGCATACCCCATTATGATGGTCAGCGTGATACCGTATATATCCCTGCCCAGAAAGGCTTCCCTTCATACGCTGACTATGTGCAGGAGGTGGCGCGTCAGGTTGCCCATGCCACAGGAGTTAGCGGGCGACTCAACCGTGACAGCGGTGCAAGTCAAAAAGAAACCCTTGTTGAAGAACTTGCATCTGCTGTTAAGATGTTGGATTTCGGTATGCCTGCTAAGTTGCGTCCTGAAACCATGAAGTCACTTCCTGCTATTATTGAGCGGATGAAGGCAGATCCTCAGCTTGCCGAGGATGTCCTCCATGAAGTTAACCGTACCGTCGGCATGATGAAGAAAGCGGAGAATGGCGAGAAGATACAGCTCATTGAGAAGCCTTCAAATGAACGTCAGCAGCAGTGGGCAGCACAGTTCCCGATTGCGCATGTGCCGGAACAATTCTCAGCTGTCACCATGCTCAAAGACGACGAAGGCAAGTGGACGCTGGCCATGAAGGCTGAAAACATGCCCGTTCTTTCTGTTCATCCATCTAAGGAAGATGTCAGCCTTTATTTCGATGTCATCAAGAACGACCATGACGATGCCCATGTGCAGGAGTTCCGTACACAGATGGCTCAGAAATACTATTCCTTGTTCAGTAAGAACCAGGTTCCTCCAGTCAACATCTTCAAGAGTGATGCCAGTCAGGAGGCGTTAGACCTTATCTCCAAGGTCAATGCTTTCAAGACAAAAGATTCAAAGATCCTCCTTGTCGCCACAATCGGCGATGAGAAGCAGAAACCTCGATATGTCAATCAGGAACAGTGGCAACGCTTGTGGCTGGCAGATGACAAACAGGACTACAAAAAGCATTTGGCAGCAGCCCTTTATTCTGATGTCCTTGCCAGAAAGCTCGAAGAAACGAAAAAAAGGTTGCTCCAGAAGTTGATGGCACAAAATTTCATGAGGAGCAGGAACGTAGGAATAACCAGCAAGATGAGAAACGCCGTAATTCGCCAGAGCAGAAAGAGAAGGAACGGCAGGAAGAGAAAGCCAAGGAGGATGCGACCAAAGCAGAAACCAAGGCTGTAGCTGCTGTTGTCCTTTCGCCCATGATGAAACAGTTCCTGGATCTGAAGAGCAAACATCCAGATGCTCTTTTGCTGTTCCGTGTCGGTGATTTCTATGAGACCTATCAACAGGATGCAAGAAAAGCATCCCAGGTTCTTGGCATTACCCTTACTAAAAGCAGCAAGACAAAAGGGTCGGATGGCAAACCTGTGGAGATGGCAGGATTCCCTTATCATGCTCTTGATACCTATTTGCCAAAGCTTATCCGTGCCGGTGAGCGAGTGGCCATCTGTGACCAGTTGGAGAATCCCCGTGCCACGGCAAAAAGAAACTCTGAAGAATCTTCTCAGGAAAACAAGCAAGAAGTGAAAGAAGTTGTTGCTCCTGCTAAAAAACAGGAGGAGGAACAGCATCGAGGTGTTCACAGATAATGAAATATTATGGCAAACAATTCAAGACAGCAATACATAGACCAGTATGCGGAGTACGCTATGGAACAAATGCGCAGGTACGGCATACCTGCTTCTGTGACCCTTGCGCAAGGCATCATTGAGTCTGCTAACGGCAAGAGCACCCTTGCCCGGACAGCCAATAATCATTTTGGCGTGAAGGGCGAGTTCAACGGTGCATACGTCCTTGCAAATGATGATAAGCCAAACGAGAAGTTCAAGAAGTATGACAATGTGGGTCAAAGCTATGAGGACCATTCCAAAGTCCTCATGGCTTCACGTTATCAAAAATATGTCGGGAACCTATCTCCTGATGATTACAGGGGATAGGCTGCTGGCATTAAAAAGGGAGGCTATGCCACTGCCTCCAATTATGTCTCGACCATCGTTGGTGTTATCGAGGGCAGCAACCTCCAGAAGTATGACCAGATGGTTATGGAGCAGATGAAAAGGGAAGGACGGCAATTCGGCACTGCCTCCAATCCATTGAAGGCAGGTGCATCTACCAGTCCATCCAGTAATAGTGAGCTGAAGTCAACAGGAATGGATTTGCCGCAAGGTGAATACAGCATGCCAGTTAAGCGAGACTCCTTTATGCTCATAACTTCTCCTTATGGGCCACGAAAAGACCCGATGGATCGAAGCAGGACACAAGTTCATCATGGAATCGATATCAAAACCAATGGTGATGCAGTCCTTGCGACGGAGAACAACGGAACAGTAGTGGCCGTCAATCATAACACCAATACAGGTGGTGGCAAGACGGTAACTGTGGAATATGCTCGCCCTGATGGCAGTAAGACACAAGTACAGTATATGCACCTTTCTCAAATTGATGTCAAGAAAGGCGATACCGTACAGGCCGGGCAGAAACTGGGTGTGTCAGGAAACACAGGCACTCGCACGACAGGTGAACATCTGCATTTTGGTGTCATCAATATCTCCTCTGAAGGAAAGCAACAATGGGTCAATCCTGCTGCCTACCTTGCAGAAATCAATCAGAAAGGGAATCTTCAGAAACAGGCTCAGTATAATGGCAAAGATCTGTTGGCACAATACCAGGCAGGTGGAACACTGACTCCGCCAACTGCTACGCAACAGCAGCAGGTCACTCCGAATGACTGGCTGACCATGCTGATGTCTTCTGATGATTCAGCCTTGGCTCTTAGTGGACAAGGTGAGGGTGGGGGCCTTTTGGATTCCATTATGAAAATGTTCATGACGATGCTTCTTCTCAGTATGCAGATGGAGAACAAAAGCAAAGAAGAGAAAATGGAAACAGTAACGGATGCCTTGGTCAACCGGAGGATCGATATCAGCGGATTTACGCCTAATCTGAAATCCGCTATGTTGACCATTAAGGACAGCGGTACTGCCGTCCTCACTACTGATGACGGCAAGCAACAGTATGTCCATGAACTGACTTCCGCAGAACAGTCACGTTTGTCACAGGTGCTTGGAAGTGATGTGGATGATGCCACAAAACGTCAACGCATCGGTGCTATGGTCAGTGCCATTACTTTCTCCCAACAAGCGTCGCAGAACTACGAGCAGATCGTTACACAGCAGCAGTCCCAGGAACAGAATTTACAAAGAAAATAATTATTCATTAAAAGCATTAGTACAATGATTAGAGCAGATGTTAACATGACTGGCACTATCAAGAGAAGTGCCACCACACGAACAGACAAAAACGAAAAGCCTTATTTGTCTTTTGTAGTGAACGTAAAACTCCCGGATGCCAAAGGCAAAGGAAGAGATCTGGATGTTCTCGTAACTTTCCAGGGAGGAAAGAAAAGTGACCTTTCCCTTCTCACAGAGAAGCAGAGGGTCACGGTGCAGGGAACACTCGACATTAGAAAAAAAGGGGAAGACCTGGCATTCTATCTTACGGCAAACAAGGTTTCAGTCAAAAATGTGCCAGACGAGGATGGCATCACAGGTGAACTTCATTTTAGAGGTCGTCTGAAGAACGATAATATCTATGAGGAAAAGAGTGACCGCAATGGCAATCCATATCTTCTGTTTTCGGCATACTCATCCGAGAAGGTCGGTGATAATTTTGTCAGCACGTGGGTTCGCTTCCTTCGTTTTCCTGAAAAGGGTGCTGGTATTGATACCGTCAAGCCGGAATGGATGCAGCCCAGGTGCAGGGTGAGCATTGACGGTGAACTGCAACTAGCTTCGTATGACAAACAAGTGCGGCTGTCCTGCCGTGTTAGTGACATGAAGGAATTCATCAAAGAAGAATACCAGAACAAGTAATATTGAAACTATGGCTAAGAAGAACTATACCACAAATGCTGATGGGAGAAGTGCTGAGGACAAGGCAATGGACAAGTTCGCCGAGCTGATGATTGAGAAGATTACCAATCTGCAAGGTGACTGGAAAAAGCCCTGGTTCTCCCCTCAGGCAGCCCAATTGCCGCGCAACCTCAGTGGCCGTCAGTATAATGGCATGAACAGCATCATTTTGATGCTCATGCAGGAAAAGAATGGGTGGCAGACATCCCGTTATGCTACCTTTGACCGTATCATGGGACTGAACTATGTCAAGGACAAGGAAGGTGGACGGACACCAGCACTTGACGAGAAAGGTGAAAAGCTTCCGATGGTATCGGTCAACAAAGGCGAGAAGAGTACGCCTGTCATGTTGACGACCTTTACCGTGGTCAATGCAGAGACTAAAGAGCGCATCAAGTACGAGGATTATAAGCAGATGAGTGAGGAGGAACGTGCGAAATACAATGTTTATCCAAAGCTTCAGGTTTACAATGTCTTCAACCTTGACCAGACGAACATGAGGGAGGCGCGTCCCGAAATGTACGAAAAGTTCCTCAATGAGTCAAAGGGTGAACGGGAAACATCTGATAAGGAGATGGAGAGTTTTCCGGCTATTGATGCAATGATAGAGAAAGACCTGTGGGTTTGTCCTATCAAGCCGACTCATGGTGACAATGCCTATTACAGCATCAGCAAAGACATGATTGTTGTTCCTGAGAAGCAACAGTTCATAGATGGAGAATCGTTTTATTCCAATCTTCTACATGAGATGAGTCACAGTACAGGTTCGGAGAGCCGTCTTAACCGTCTGAAGCCAGGACAAAGTTTCGGCAGTGCAGAATATGCCCGTGAGGAACTGGTGGCTGAACTTACAGCTGCCTTGGTGTCATCGCAGTACGGAATGACGAAGCATGTAAAGTCAGACAGTGCAGCCTATCTGAAAGGATGGCTCTCGAATCTTAAAGAAGACCCCTCGTATATCAAGACAACTCTTTTGGATGTAAAGCGTTCTGCATCATTCATCGGCCAGCGTGTCGATGCGGTTAATATGCGGATTGAGCGTGATGGTGTTAATGCCGACTTTTCCGACATCCGTGAACAGAACAAAACCTGTGCTCCGACTCATCAGGCATCTAAGCCAGGCGGACAGGCCACTACGGAAGCGGAAAAGCCTAAACAAGAAGATGTGAAGTCAGAGCAGCAGGAACAACTGGCAGCACGTGGGGTTGACCCGCCTCGATTTCACCGTTGACGGTATCACAGTCAAGGATAATCATATGGAGGTGCTGTTCACGTTCCATGCCGATGATGCAGAGATGTATTTCGGAAAGACACCTGTCAGTGTGGATATGGGAACAGCCCTTTACATGCTTCAGCAAAAGGACTCCATGCCCCAAGGAAAGGCATGGGGGGATAGCTTTCCTGCTGTCGTTAACCATACATCTTCCAGTGTGGCAAGGCATCACCCGGACTTCCTAGCGGCCAAGCGAGGGGATTTCGATGCTGCTATCAGGCTCGTTGATGATCTCGTAAAGGACGAAAAAGTGATTGATGTCGCCACACGTTTCCCGGAAGCCCACGTCGCATATATCCATCGTCAAAATGGGACTGGCATCAATATGATACCAGCTGCATTTGCAGCAAAATTCTCAGCTGCAGGTATGACGGTAGAGGATGACATTATTGCAATAACTAATGTCTCTCATACAGATGCTTCTGACGTTGCGCGTCTTAGCCGTAGGATGCGATTTGAAGGGAATGTCACAAAGGGTGCCAGTTACATCATCCTGGATGATTTCATTACCTCTGGTGCAGAACTCAGGGATATGCGAGACTACATTTCCAGCAAAGGTGGCAATGTGGTGATGATAACGACTTTCGGACACGGAAGTTTCGGTAAGCTGACAGACATCAGGATTGATAACGACTACAAGAACAAACTGAGAGAAGCAGGTATCACAGATCAAGATTTAAGAAAATATGGAATCGCATCAGAAATCGGCTGTCTCACCATCAGCGAAGCAGCCAAGCTCAGCAGAGTGGTTAACGCCAGCGCAAAGAAACGAACTCCGGAAATCGTCGAAAGATTTTCAGTCGCACGTCAGGAGCAGTCCACAGTTTCAGCGATGGCAAAGGACTTTTCTGGAACTGAAGAAAAAGTGACAAAGCACATGCAGGGCTCCACTATGTCACGCTCTTATGTGCATAGATAACAAAAAGCATGGCCTCTAATGGTCATGCTTTTTAATAATATCTGTGCCGAAAGCCCAATCATCACAACAACAGCTATTCTCTGCAATAAAGCTACTATCAGAATATGCCGAACGGCGATGCTTGACCAGAATCGAAAGAAAGGTGTTGGGTTTGGACAGACTCAAAAGAGGCGATATCATAATTGCTTTTCAGTCTGATTCTATGCCGATGTCCATTGAGATTTTTTTCAATGTAGAGTTCTGTTATACCACGCAGGTCGTTTCCATATTCATCCTGATAGACTTGATAGAATTCGGGACAATGGATAAACATGACAATATCCGATACATCTTCTATTGTTCCAGAATCGCGCAGGTCTGAGAGTTTGGGAGTGTAGATGGAATCAGTAGCCTCTTTGTGCTCGGGCCTGTTTGTCTGAGAGAGAATGATGAAAGGCACATTCAGTGTCATGGCCAGAGATTTAAGACGGCAGACAACATCCGTGACTTCATCGTTCCTGGTCCAGTTTGGATTACCCTTTGATTGGATGAGTTGCAGGTAATCAATA
>ERZ791611.977-NODE-977-length-22068-cov-80.806569_pt1 | contig 22068 bp, 16 predicted proteins | sample MGYA00510275_ERZ791611 | MGnify/ENA primary metagenome ERZ791611 (study PRJEB30046, sample SAMN00791912) | human gut metagenome | study: EMG produced TPA metagenomics assembly of the A metagenome-wide association study of gut microbiota in type 2...
ACAGTAAACTTAACCGCATTAGAAACCTTATCGACCTCCTTGGCCAACTCTTTTTTCACCTGTAACTGACCTCTATTATTAGTCAAAACTAAAACATGATCAGCTTCTTGATAGGTAAACATGGGTTGCTCCTGCTCCAAATCTGTTGCATAAGTACTGGAAAAGGCCCAACCACCAAAAGTTTCACCAACAGACAAACCACCACTAATACTTGTTTCCTTGCCAAGTACCAGATCTTGAACATCAGCTTCAGAAACAGCCAAGAATTCACCCGTTGCTTTATTTACAAAATCGTAAATAGGCTCCTTACCTTGTCCTTCTTCTGTTATTGTTATACACCATAAAGAACTTTGCAGATCTGTAATTGCAGTCGTTTTTTGAATAACATACTTACCATCTTTAATAGCAAGCACTCCATCTTGTCCATTTGTACCAACTCTCAACTGATACACTCCACTCAGCGCTGCCTTATCCAATTTTAAAATTGCAGCAGCATCACTTCCTTGTGCATAGCCTCTAATATTGCCCGCATTTACAGCTGAGAAAGCTGAAGAGAACAGTAAGCTAGCACACAAAAGAGTAGAAAACTTTTTGTTCATAATTCTAAATTTAATATTAATACTAATGTTTATAAAAGTTCAGTTCTTATCGTACGTTTGTTAACTATTGTATCTTGAAATCGAATACGTACGTTTTTTTTAGTCATTTTTTGGGAGCATTCAGTAAGTTCGTGAGCAAAAGAAGGTTTTTTGTACATGTTAAGCTATCTAATTGATAAGAAAGAATATAGAAAAGAAAAAAACTTTGAAGAAAGAATTGCAGGTTTAAAAAGTATATGTATTTTTGTAGCTGAAAAATGACGAAAAAAAACGTACGTTTTCATTAGTCATTTCTAAAGCTCCTCTTATTTTTCTATAAATCAACATCTTAAATACGATCACACACCCGATTTCACTCTTAAAATTCTTCATTTACGCGTACATTATATAATGTAGTATATCTCTATTAATCAACCCATTACAAAAACTGTCAAAATGTAAAAAACACCTTTTTTGCGAATTACTACCCAAAACAGCCCTTTTCAGTCCCTAGGCAAGACGGATATTTTCCTAAAATCCACTAATCATTCGTTTCCTGCCGCAAAACAAATGTGTCTGCGGTCGAAACTTTTATTTCAATCGTTGGAACTAAAGTTTCTACATGGTGGAATCAAGGTCTCAAAGCGAGTAACTATATGAAACTTTAGTTTCTAACTTTTTTAGCTGAAACTATCCGACTTACCGAATTTACTAATTCTGTAAGCGCAGTCTGCGGAATCTATTTTTTATGTATCTTTGGCTATTCAAACACCATGACAAGAGAGAAAAGCCTATGTATAAGAATGGTAAATATCGGGAAACCGATAAAATGAGTGATCTGATCTGTGAGAATTATCCGATGGTGCTCGTCATGAGCCGCTTCGGTATTGCACTCGGATTCGGAGAAAAGAATATCGGAGAAGTATGCCGCCAAAACGGTGTCGATCCCTGCACGTTCCTGACCGTCGTAAACTTTCTGACGGAAGAGATATCCGCGCCGATGACAAACATTGACAAATGTCTGTCGATCGAGGCTTTGATCACTTATCTGCATAATGCACACGCCTATTTCTTGGACTTCCGGCTGCCCCATATCCGTCGTAAACTGACAGATGCGATTGCAGACTGCCCGAAAGATGTAGCGTTCGTTATCACTAAATTTTTCGACGAATATGCAGCAGAAGTCCACAAACACATGTCGTATGAAGAAAAGACAGTATTTCCATACGTCCGGGGATTATTAAAAGGGATAAAAGACCCGAAATACAACATAACGATCTTCCGAAAACATCATGATCAGATCGAAATGAAGATTATCGAACTGAAAAATATCTTGATCAAGTATTATCCGGGACCCGGAAGCAACCTGCTGAACAGCGTCTTGTTTGACATCTTCGCGACCGAACAAGATCTGGCCTCCCATAACCACGTAGAAGACTATCTTTTCGTCCCGGCGATCCTGACTCTTGAAAAAACAATACAGTGATGCCTATGAGCGCCTTATTAAACATAGCGGTTGCCGAACCGTCTGCCATCATCCGCAGTGGGCTCGAAGCGGTATTAAAGCGAATTTCCGGATTCCGCATCCAGATCATCGAAATTGCCACTGCGGAGCTTTTGCAAGAGACACTTCGCTCACACAAACCAGACATGCTGATTATTAACCCGTCACTTCCCGGTTACTATACCATTCAGCTTCTCAAGGAAGAAACCGGCTGTACGGAAATGAAATGCATAGCCCTGCTGTATGCCGTCGCTGATCATGCCCTGCTGCGACCTTACGACGACCAGATCAACATCTATGACAGCCCGGACGAGATCCGCCACAAGCTGGAGCGCCTCCATACGTCACCGGAAGAGGAAACCGAAAACGAAGAACAGCAGACGCTTAGCGCACGCGAAAAAGAAATCGTGGTCTGTGTCGTCAAAGGGATGACAAACCGTGAAATAGCCGACCGCCTGTTCCTTTCCACACACACCGTTGTTACACACCGACGCAACATCGCCCGGAAATTGCAGGTACACAGTGCCAGTGGTCTGACCGTATACGCCATTGTTAACAAATTAGTTGAACTAAACGATATCAAATTATAATCCATGAAGAAAAACAAACTCGCCGTCCTTACGTCATGCCTTGTCCTGTCAGGGACATTCTGTACGCAGGCGCAAAACAAAACGCCACAGGAAATCCGGATACCGGATACTTACAAATTAACGAACAAGTCTATCTACCGGAATGGCTGGATAGATTTCAACAAGAATGGGAAAAAGGATGTATATGAAGATCCTACGGTCCCGATCGATGCACGTGTCGAAGACCTCCTTTCGCAGATGAATGTTGAAGAAAAAACCTGCCAGATGGTTACGCTCTACGGTTACAAGCGGGTGCTGAAAGACGACCTGCCGACATCGGACTGGAAAAAACAACTCTGGAAAGACGGCATAGGAGCCATCGATGAACATCTGAACGGTTTCCAACAATGGGGACTTCCTCCTTCCGACAACCCGTATGTCTGGCCGGCTTCCCGTCATGCCTGGGCTTTGAATGAAGTACAACGGTTCTTTATCGAAGAGACACGCCTCGGCATCCCGACCGACTTCACGAACGAAGGCATACGTGGGGTAGAAAGCTATATCGCCACCAACTTCCCGACACAGTTGGGATTGGGACACACCTGGAACCGGAACCTGGTTCATAAGGTCGGCTATATCACCGGGCGCGAAGGACGGTTGTTGGGATATACCAATGTCTATGCTCCGATCCTCGATGTCGGGCGCGATCAACGTTGGGGACGCTATGAAGAGGTATACGGCGAAAGCCCATATCTGGTAGCCGAGTTAGGTATCGAAATGGCAAAAGGGATGCAGACCGACCATCAGGTTGCCGCCACTTCCAAACACTATATCGCTTACAGTAACAACAAAGGCGGACGCGAAGGGATGGCACGCGTAGATCCGCAAATGTCACCACGCGAGGTCGAGATGATCCATGTCTATCCCTGGAAACGGGTGATCAAGGAAGCCGGGATCCTCGGAGTCATGAGTTCATACAACGATTACGACGGGTTCCCCGTTCAGAGCAGCTATTATTGGCTGACGACACGTCTGCGTGGCGAATTCGGTTTCCGCGGATATGTGGTATCGGACAGCGACGCCGTCGAATATCTTTTCTCTAAACACGGAACTGCCGCCGATATGAAAGAATCCGTGCGACAAAGCGTATTGGCGGGCCTAAACATACGTTGTACATTCCGCTCACCGGATTCATACGTCCTGCCACTTCGCGAACTGATCGCGGAAGGAGCTATTCCAATGTCCACCATTGATGACCGAGTGCGTGACATCTTGCGCGTCAAATTCCTCGTTGGATTGTTCGACCATCCGTATCAGATCGATTTGAAAGAGACCGACAAAGAGGTAAACTGCGCCGAAAACCAGCAGGTTGCTTTGCAGGCTTCAAAAGAATCGCTCGTTCTGTTGAAGAACCAGGATGCCGTCCTTCCTTTAGACGTAAACAAAATTTCCAAAATCGCCGTATGCGGTCCGAATGCAGATGAAGAAGCATACGCTTTGACACATTACGGCCCGCTTGCCGTAGAAGTGACAACCGTGTTGGAAGGCATTCGGAATAAGGTAAAACCAGGAACGAACGTGCTCTTTACGAAAGGTTGTGATCTGGTAGATGCCAATTGGCCGGAATCGGAACTGATTCGTTATCCGTTGACAGCCGAAGAACAGAGCGAGATCGACAAAGCGGTGGAAAACGCGAAGAAGAGCGATGTGACTGTAGTCGTGCTGGGCGGAAGTAACCGCACCTGCGGAGAAAACAAATCACGTTCCAGCCTCGATTTGCCAGGCCGCCAACTCGATTTGCTGCAAGCTGTCGTTGCCACAGGCAAGCCAGTCGTACTGATCCTGATCAACGGACGTCCGTTGTCTATTAACTGGGCGGACAAATATGTTCCAGCTATCCTCGAAGCCTGGTATCCAGGATCACAAGGAGGCACGGCTATTGCAGACGCTTTGTTCGGCGACTACAATCCGGGAGGAAAGCTGACCGTCACCTTCCCCAAGACAGTCGGACAGATTCCGTTCAACTTCCCGACCAAACCGAATGCACAGGTTGACGGTGGACGCAACAAAGGGTTGGACGGCAATATGTCCCGCGTAAACGGCCCGTTGTATCCGTTCGGCTACGGATTGAGTTATACGACTTTCGAATACTCAGACATTTCGATCCAGCCAGCTATCGTGACACAGGTTCAACCGGTCACCGTCCGTTGCAAGGTGACGAATACAGGTAAACGTGCCGGAGATGAGGTAGTACAATTATATGTACGCGATATCCTCAGCAGTGTTACGACCTACGAGAAGAACCTCGTCGGCTTCGACCGTATCCATCTGAATCCGGGAGAGACGAAAGAGCTTACTTTCACGATCGAACCGCGTGACCTGCAACTGTTGAACAGTGACAATCATTGGGTGGTAGAACCGGGAGACTTCAAGGTTATGGTCGGAGCCTCATCCGAAGACATCCGCCTGAACGACCGTTTCACGGTAGTGGAATATGGTAAAGAGCAGGCAGTCACATCAGCAACCTCCCGGCAGCAGAAATCGGTTATTGCCAGCTCTTCCCAAGAATCTGCCCCGTTGGTATTGGACGGCAATCTGTCTACGGCCTGGAAAGCCAACAAAGGCGAATATATCACATTCGCACTTGAAAACAACGCTTCGCCTAACAGCATCGCAATTGCATGGAAAGAAAAAAGCAAAGATGCCAAATTTGAGATCCAGCTCTCCGGTGGCGGAGGCCAGTTCCTGACCGTATATGAAGGGACAGTAGAGGCTACGAACGAACTGAAGAATTACCGGTTCAAAGGCACGACCGCCAGTGATATCCGTATCGTAATAACCTCCGGCAATGCAAGTATTTCGGAAGTAAAAATCAAGGAGTTGAAAAATTAAAAATTAAAAATTAAGAATTAAGAAATAGTGTCTTATGCATTCATTTCTTAATTCTTAATTTTTAATTTTTAATTTACAAATAGATTTCCCCAAAGAACTCCGGGCAATGGAAGTTCGGGGTGGGAAGACCAATCGGGCTCCAACTGACAAAATGCGGAAATTCCGTATCGTCCGCACATTTATAGAAGTTGCCCATTATCTTTTCCGGTAGGTTGTCAGGATCGAGGCCCATCAACCGGAAAGGAATGGCAACCACCAACTCCCAACTATATACCCCTAATTTCTCAGAGAAAGCAGTATGCGGCAGACTCGAAAAGCGACGAATGGATGCATATTCTTCCGCTGTCAGCGACTTTTTCGAATCACGCGATTCCCGGTAAGAAGCATCGCAAGTACCGATACAGTTAAACTCGAAATTGTAGTAATTAGGATCATCCACCCGCTTCATAAAAAACTCCACGCAACTGTCCGTATAAACCGGCGATCCATCTGCTTCGTAGAGCGCTTTCAAAGAGTTTCCTTTGACAAAATAGCGGATATACAGGTTCACCTTCGATCTCGCAATGTCGAAGGCCACAATAGGTTTGTAGGGATATTCTTCCCAGTTAACCACATCGATTGACTCTCGCTGGGCCTTTTCCATCAAAAAGCCTACGGACGACAGGTCCAGTACGTCCAGCGTTTCCAAATAAGGGACTTTCAGTTTCTTCATTATCAATTATAGATTTGGAGTAATGGCAAATGTAAATAAGAAGTCAGCAATACGGATAAAGCTCCGATTATAGCCAAGACAATAATGACCGATCCCACAATCCTATTCAATAACCATATACCTCGCACGTTAAACCATTTCTTCAACTTAGCAACTATATAAGTGATTCCGAACCACCAGAGAACAGCACCCACCCCAATAAAAGCAATGCCTCCCAACAGCATCCAAACAGAATGTTCCGGCAAGACAAAACCAAAGCGGGCAAACAAACCAATATATAATAATACGATTAATACGTTGCTAAAGGTAAGAAGAAAAGCTGTAATAAAATCCTGAGTGAAGGATAACTTTTTCTCCCGTTGTTTTTTAAGGTTCCGGACAGGATTGGATTGGAAAATATAATAGCCGAAAATGCCCAATACGATACTGCCGATCAATTGCAAGGGAGTCTGATTCGCCTCCACAAAATTCACCACGACTCCCATCCCCAAGCAGGTCAGTGCAGCGTAGATCACGTCTGACAGAGCAGCCCCTAATCCGGTGACAAACCCGTGCCAGCGTCCTTTGTTCAGCGTTCGTTGTATGCACAGCATACCGATCGGGCCCATCGGGGCGGAAACCAGTACACCGATAACAATTCCTTTACTTATCAATCCCAGCATTATCCTTTTATTTTCTGCCTAATGACTTGCAAAGATAACGCAAACCGAGAGCAGAATAAAATGAACTCGTCCATTTTTAACCAAAAAACGCCTGCAGGAATGTTTTTTAGATTACCTACAGGCGTTTTCACACTTTATGTAAAAGACTATTTAGCTTTTTCTTTTTCTAAAATAGCTTTCAACTTTGCAACGATTTCAGGATGTTCGGCTGCTAAATTCTTCTTTTCTCCAATATCCTGTTTCAAGTTGTAAAGTTGTTCTTCCTTGCTATTGCCTAACTCGATATTCGTCAATTTCTGATAGGCAGCACCATTACTCGGAGCAATATACTTCCATTCACCGTCGGAAACAGAGAGAGAACCGGCGACTTCGACCACATAGTCACGTCCTTTCAGGTCTTTTCCCAAAAAAGCGTCCAAATGATCCTGGCTGTCAGGACCGGCCCCTTCTCCAAGAGTCTTACCCATCAGGCTTGCCATGGAAGCATACAAGTCGACCTGTGAAACCAATGCATCAGAAACACCCGGTTTCACTTGTGCCGGCCAGCTGACGATCATCGGGATACGGGTCCCGGCTTCGAAAATACTATATTTTCCACCACGGAACGGCCCCCAAGGTTTGTGGTCGCCCAAAAGCTCAACAGCACGGTCTGCATAACCGTCATCCACAACAGGACCATTGTCGCTACTCAACACGATCAAGGTGTTTTCGGCAATACCGGCTTTTTCGAGTGCGTCCATTATTTCGCCTACGGTCCAGTCGAATTGCAACAAAGCGTCGCCACGAGGGCCCATGCCGCTCTTGCCGACAAAACGGGGATGCGGCCAACGGGGAACGTGCGCGTCGTTGGTTCCGACATACAGGAAGAACGGTTCATCTTTGTGGTTTTCAATAAATCGGACAGCTTTGCAAGTGATGCTGTCTGCAATGTTTTCATCTTCCCACAAGGCCTGCTTGCCCCCTTTCATGTAGCCGATACGCGAAATGCCGTTCACGATCGCCATATCATGCCCATGGTTCGGACTCGGTTTCAATTTGGTAAGCAATTCCGGATGGTCTTTTCCCAACGGTTCGCCAGGGAATGGTTTTTCATAGCTCACTTCAATCGGATCATTCGGATCAAGATTGACGATCCGCTGGTTCTCAACCCACACACAAGGCACACGGTCGCCTGTGGCAGCCATTATATAGGAATAGTCGAACCCTATATCTGAAGGTCCCGGCGTGATAAAGCCATTCCAATCCTGTCCTCCCGTCCTGTCAGACAATCCCAAATGCCATTTACCTATAGCACCTGTTGTATAACCACACTCACGAAACATATCGGCAACAGTCGGCTGTTCAGGACGAATGACCATTCCGGCATTTCCAGCCGCAATCCCCGTGTCATTCCGTCTCCAGGCATAATGCCCCGTAAACAGCGAATAGCGCGAAGGCGTACTGGTCGCAGCTACCGCATGTGCATCCGTAAAACGAACACCCTGTGCTGCCAGTTTTTCCACATTCGGCGTATGGATCGTCTTCGATCCGTTACAACTCAAGTCGCCATAACCGATATCATCGGCTATCAGGAAAATAACGTTCGGCTTCTGTCGCTGTGTTACTTTCTCTTCCGTCTTCTGTTTGTTTCCGGAACAGGAGGCCAACAAGGTAGCTCCTATTCCTAATACGATTGTTGATTTCATGATAATAAATTAACTGTTAATTGATAAACCCTTTCTCCATTTTGAGATTGTCAATCCGAGAATCCCGAAAACGTCTTCCACACTCCGACAATTGTTTTTTCAGCAAATCTCGCCGGGAGCTATAACCTTATTGTTGACAAATATACAATAAAACGAAGTATATCAAAATTTTCCAAGATTGTAATCTGCATACGAAGTTTTCTGCTAATCCTCTATCACTCTATCACTACAAAGGTTGTAGCTATTCATATTCAAACGTCCAGAGGCAGTGATATAGGACGTTTTCCCCTATCACTCCTCTATCACTTCTGAAACACGGCGTTTTTATCATACAACTAAAAACCAGCGCATTGTCTTCTTTTACTTTTGAAAAAGCATATAAAATAATCGAATAAACAAATGTAAAAACGAATATGACAGGTAGTAAATCGGCGAAATACGGTTTCTCATTCCACAAAAGCCCTCTCTTTTTTTAGCAAAGACAAGCACATAATTCCGTAAACACCCCCATGTTGCCATCCTTTACACCCAGGTGTAGAGAGCCGGTACACCCGGGTGTAAGAGGGGGCAACATGGGGGTGTCCGGCAACTAAAGTACCGTGCCGGACAATAAAAACCACCCGGTTTTACCTATTTTATAGCCGTTTTTACATAAAATAATCAAGTGATTTATAAGGATGGGAATCGGGTATTTATTGCTTTTGTTATTTGTAATACGCTACTATACAGATGTGTATAAGCGCAATTTCTGTTTTCCATCCAAATTACCTGTGATAGGGTAGTGATAGAGAAAACGGGCATATATCACAAACGAAACAGGTTGAATATCAATCGATAAAAAAGGAATCAGTGATACTGTGACAGAGGAACACCGTTTTGACATACTTCAATAAACAATTATTTGTAAAATGGTTTCAATATATTCCCTGCCGAGCTATACGCTCCATATTCGGTGTCCTATACCAGTCGTTCAACGCACAGCGAACCAGATTACCTTCCTTGTCCGTCAAAAAAGGCAAAAAGGTATCCATTACTCCCATATCATCCACCAAGAATAACACAATATTAGGAAATTCTTGTGCCATAAGCAACCGACTCAAAAGAAGTAACTGATCATCAAATACTTTCCTTCCGGACCATTTTTCCAGATTTTTATTCCGTAAGGAGAAAAGTAACTTTTAGGATGTCCGATATGATTCCCAGCTATATTAATATCCATACCGTTCTGCAATGGATTTTCTGTCACATGCCATTTTCCTATATGGCAAGTCTGGTAGCCTGCTTTTTTCAATACTTTCGGAAGAAGCCGGACACCCGGCTCTAGAGCTGTCCGGTTGGGATATCTCCAAAGCATTAAGCGAGATACGCAACCACTTGGTTCGCCTCGATATTCTTGCCATACTGATCTGTCTGATCGACAGTTCGTCCGGCCATTAGTTTTTGACATTTTGCGCAAGTCCCGCCAGTTTCCCTATCGGGCACCATCTGCGAGGCTCCGTTTTTAACCGAAAAAGGCCTTTGTTGGAACAAATTTATTTTCTTCAACAGATTTAAGGGAAATTCGGTTAGTAAGCACTATCTTTGCACTTTGTAAGCGAGGGGTATCCTTATATTATCCCCCGTATGAACGGAATACCATTAATAAATCGACGATATGATTCTATTCTTTCAATCTCCAACAAAGACGGTGTTAGCTGTGGAGGCTGCACACGCTTTCTCTCCTGAAGATGTAGAAAAATTAGTTTGGGCTTTTAGCGAGGCAAAACCTCTCCAGGCTGAAACATTGGAAGGCTGGTATGTTGGTCCACGCCGGGAAATGATTACCCCGTGGAGTACGAATGCCGTGGAAATCACCCAGAACATGGGACTCACCGGTATATCACGCATCGAGGAATACTTCCCAGTTTCTTCCGGAGAAGCAGAGCATGACCCGATGTTACAGCGTATCTATGACGGTCTGAACCAGGACATCTTCACGATCAGTAAACAACCGGACCCGATTGTTTATATTGAGGATATCGAAGCCTACAACAAACAGGAAGGACTGGCATTGAGCGATGAAGAAGTAGCCTACCTCAACGAAGTAAGCCAAAAGCTGGAACGCCGGCTGACCGACAGCGAAGTATACGGTTTTGCACAGGTGAACTCGGAGCACTGCCGTCACAAAATCTTCGGCGGTACATTTATTATCGACGGAGAAGAGAAAGAAAGTTCTCTCTTTAACCTGATTAAGAAAACATCAGCGGAAAATCCGAACAAATTGGTTTCCGCCTATAAAGATAATGTGGCATTCAACGAAGGTCCGATGATCGAACAATTTGCTCCGGCAAGCGGCGACAAACCGGATTTCTACGAAGTGAAAGAAATCAAATCGGTTATCTCACTGAAAGCTGAAACCCACAACTTCCCGACAACAGTCGAACCGTTCAACGGTGCGGCTACCGGATCAGGTGGTGAAATCCGTGACCGCCTGGGTGGCGGAAAATCATCTTTACCGATTGCCGGAACAGCCGTTTATATGACATCTTATCCGCGTACGGAAGGTGCACGCGAATGGGAAAAGATCCTCGATCCACGCCCCTGGTTGTACCAGACTCCGGAACAAATCCTGATCAAGGCCTCCAACGGTGCATCCGATTTCGGCAACAAGTTCGGACAGCCGCTGATCTGCGGTTCGGTCCTGACATTCGAACACGAAGAGAATAAGAAGAAATATGCTTACGACAAAGTGATCATGTTGGCCGGCGGTGTCGGTTATGCTAATATGCGCGACGCGTTGAAGGGCAATCCCGCACCAGGCGAAAAAGTTGTCCTGTTAGGTGGCGACAACTACCGCATCGGTATGGGCGGAGGCGCTGTCTCTTCTGTAAACACGGGCCAATATACCAGCGGTATCGAGTTGAACGCCGTACAGCGCGCCAACCCGGAAATGCAGAAACGCGTTTCCAACGTGATCCGTGCGATTGCCGAATCGGACAACAACCCGGTTATCTCCATCCATGACCACGGCGCAGGAGGTCATTTGAACTGTCTCTCCGAATTGGTGGAAGCAACCGGCGGACATATCGACATGAGCCAGTTACCTGTCGGTGACCCGACACTTTCCGCAAAAGAAATCGTAGGTAATGAAAGCCAGGAACGTATGGGTTTGCTGATGAAGGAAGAAGATGTTGCCCGTGTACAGCGCATTGCCGACCGCGAACGTTCTCCGATGTATGTGGTAGGTGAAACGACCAACGACATGAAGTTCGTCTTCGAACAGGCCGACGGCGTGAAACCAATCGACATCAAACTGGAATATATGTTCGGTAAACCGCCAAGAACGATCATGAAGGATCATACGGTCGAAGAAACATACGCTCCAGTCGTTTATAAAGAATCCGAACTGCATCACTATCTGGAAAATGTACTTCAGTTGGAAGCTGTTGCATGTAAAGACTGGCTGACCAACAAGGTGGACCGTTCGGTGACAGGCAAGGTCGCACGCCAGCAGTGCCAAGGCGAATTGCAGTTGCCGCTGAGCGACTTGGGTGCTGTAGCACTGGATTACCGTGGAAAAGCGGGTATCGCCACATCTATCGGGCATGCTCCGCAGGTAGCGATGATCGATCCGGCTGCCGGTTCTGTCATGGCGATTGCCGAATCATTGACAAATATCGTTTTCGCTCCACTGTCCGACAAGCTATCAGGTGTATCTTTGAGTGCCAACTGGATGTGGCCATGCCGTAACGAAGGCGAGGATGCCCGCCTGTACAAAGCGGTTCAGGCTGCTTCGGACTTCGCTTGTGCACTGGGCATCAATATCCCGACCGGTAAAGACTCTCTGTCCATGACACAGAAATATGGCGACGACAAAGTGATTGCTCCGGGTACGGTGATTATTTCTGCCGGTGCAGAAGTCAGCGACATTCGCAAGATCGTATCTCCGGTATTGGCCCACGAAAAGAATTCTTACATATATTATATTGACTTCTCGTTCGACACGATGAAGTTGGGCGGTTCCGCTCTTGCACAGGTTCTGAACAAATTGGGCGATGAAGTCCCAACGGTAAAAGACAGCGAATATTTTGCCGACGCATTCAACGCTGTACAGGATGCCATCGAAAAAGGTTTGGTTCTCGCCGGACACGACATTTCAGCCGGTGGTATGATCACAGCATTGCTTGAAATGTGTTTTGCCAATGTGGAAGGCGGTCTGGAAGTGAACCTCGACAAATTGTCGGAACAGGACATAGTCAAGATTCTGTTCGCCGAAAATCCGGGTATCCTAGTCCAAGTGAAAGACAAGAAAGCTTTCGAAAAGTTGATGGAAGATGCAGGAGTAGGTTTTGCTATTATCGCTAAGCCGACTTCCGAACGCCACATTCTGGTTTCCAAAGAAGGCGTCCAGTACCATTTCGGCATCGACTACATGCGCGACGTATGGTACGAATCATCTTATAAACTAGATATCAAGCAGAGTGGTAGCGTATGTGCAGGCAACCGTTTCGAGAACTACAAGATGCAGCCACTGGAATTCAAGTATCCGAAGAGCTTCACCGGCAAGCTGTCTTCTTACGGCCTGACTGCCGATCGCAAAGGAAAGAGCGGAATCCGTGCCGCCGTAATCCGTGAAAAGGGTTGCCAGTGTGAACGTGAAACATCTTATGCACTGTATCTGGCAGGTTTCGATGTGAAAGATGTTCACATGACCGACTTAGCTTCCGGACGCGAAACATTGGAAGACGTAAACATGATTGTATTCTGCGGTGGTTTTTCCAACTCCGACGTTTTAGGCTCTGCCAAAGGATGGGCCGGAGGTTTCTTATTCAACGAGAAAGCCAAGAAGGCGCTGGATAACTTCTATGCACGTCCTGACACCTTGAGTCTGGGTATCTGCAACGGTTGCCAGCTGATGGCCGAGTTAGGGGTTGTTTATCCGGAACATGAGAAGAAACACAAGATGTTGCACAATGATTCGCACAAGTTCGAATCGAACTTCATCTCGGTCGAGATCCCGAAAAACCATTCTGTCATGTTCGGTTCTTTAAGCGGTTCCAAATTAGGAATCTGGGTGGCTCACGGCGAAGGCAAGTTCTCTTTCCCGTATGAAGAAAAAGAATACCATATTGCACTTAAATACAACTACGAAGGCTATCCCGCCAACCCGAACGGTTCGCCTTGGTCGGTTGCCGGTGTCTGCTCTCACGACGGACGCCATCTGGCAATGATGCCTCACTTGGAACGTGCGATGTTCCCATGGCAATGCGGTTACTATCCTGAAGACCGACGAAACAGTGACGAAGTCACTCCGTGGATCGAAGGTTTCGTGAACGCACGGAAGTGGATAGAAGAGCATAAGAAATAATATTTGGATAGGAAGTTGCGTTATAATAATATAGCGCAACTTTTTTTATTTATGAAAGGTTTATCTATTACTCATTTAAATATTATCCATTATGAAAAAGATTGCTTTATTATTGTTGATGTTCGTGGCGTTTCAGGTCAGTGCACAGGATTTCCATTTCTTACCGAAGATCGGATTGAACCTTGCCAATATGACAAATAGTGACGGAAGTATGAAGCCTGGGTTGAACGTCGGGGTTGCCGCCGAGTTTCCTATCAATCCGCAATTTTCCGTCGAGCCGGGAATCTATTATTCCATGCAAGGAGTGAAAGAATCAGAAGGCGGAATCTCCGGCAAAATCAAAAACGATTACATAAACATTCCTATCTATGCAAAAGCCTATCTATACAATGGCTTTTATGCATTTGCGGGACCACAATTCGGTTTCTTAGCCCGTTCTAAAGCAAGCGCCTCTTATAACGGTACTGACATTTCGGTTAATTCGAAAGATGCATTCAAAACATTTGATTTCGCACTAGGAATCGGCATCGGCTATCAATTCGATTTAGGCTTGCTGGTTTCAATGAACTATAATATAGGATTCACCAATACCTTATCCGATGGCGACATCACATTAAATGGCAACTCCATGAATTGGGATGGGGAGAAATCCCGTAATGGCGTCCTGCAGATCAACCTCGGTTGGAGATTCTGAAATATCCGCTTGCCGGTATAAAATCCGACAGACATCCATTTTGAAACGGATAGGCTTCGAAGAACATTCGAATGCTTATCCGTTTTTTATGCTGCCCGACATTATAAATCACGGATTCTTATTATTGCGTCTTCCGTATTAATCCCTATCTTCGCGACCTAAACAATAAACAAGTACACTGATTCATGAAAAAGTTGCTATTTATCTTCTTTACAGCAGGTATTATACAGGGATTTAGCTCTTGTTCCCACAAAGACACTCCAGATAATGCACTTGCATTGATCCCACAGCCTCAAGAAATGAAAGTCGGGACGGATCATTTCAAACTGACTCGCCGGGCAGCTATCACACTCGACACATCCAATCCTCAGTTAATAGGGATAGCTCGGTACTTCAACAATAAAGTTGCCCCCGCAACAGGTTTTGAAATTCCGGTTGAAAAGCACGGCAACATTGAATTTAAGCTGACCGACAATACCGCTTTCGGTGCAGAAGGATATCGCTTGCAGGTAAAACATGGCGATATCATCATCACCGCCCATCAGCCGGCCGGGATCTTCTACGGGATACAGACTTTATTGCAGATGCTTCCCCCCGAAATAAAAAACAGCCAGAAACAAAAAGGCATCGACTGGACGGTTCCCTGTGCCGACATCACCGACAAACCCCAGTTTGCCTGGCGCGGACTTATGCTTGACGTCAGCCGCCACTGGTTCACTAAAGAGGAAGTAAAGAAATACATCGACGAACTGGCAGAATACAAAATGAATGTATTCCACTGGCATTTGACCGACGATCAAGGATGGCGTCTGGAAATAAAATCCCTGCCACGCCTGACAGAGGTTGGCGCCTGGCGTGCTCCGCGCGTCGGGCAATGGTGGCAACGCGCACCACAGCAACCTGGAGAAGAAACGACCTACGGAGGCTTCTACACACAGGAAGATGTGAAGGAAGTATTGGCATACGCTGCAGAACGCTACGTACGCGTCATTCCTGAAATAGACGTGCCGGGACATAGCCTGGCAGCACTCGTCGCCTATCCTGATCTGGCGTGTATGAAAGCACCATCGGCTGTCGGGGTCGGCAACAAGTTTTACGGCGAAGACGAAAACACACTTTGTGTCGGCAAAGATGCCACTTTCGAGTTTATGGACAAGGTCTTGACAGAAGTTGCCGCCTTGTTTCCGGATGAATACATCCATATCGGAGGAGACGAATGTTTCAAAGGTTTTTGGCACAAATGTCCGCGTTGCCAAGCTCGCATGAAAGCGGAAAACCTGAAGAACGAAAACGAACTACAGAGTTACTTTATCCACCGTATGGAAAGCATCTTGAAAGAAAAAGGGAAAAAGCTGATCGGCTGGGACGAGATTATCGACGGCGGGCTGGCTCCCGATGCTACCGTTATGAGCTGGCGCGGGATGGAGGGCGGAATCAAATCAGCAAAAGCCGGTCATCATGTGATCATGACACCGACCGAACATTGCTACATCGACCTCTGGCAAGGAGAACCATCTGTCGAACCGGACACTTACTCCATGTGCCGCCTGAAAGATTCCTACAGTTTCAACCCAGTTCCCGACAGTGTGCCGGCCGAAATGATACTAGGAGGACAAGGCAATCTCTGGGCTGAATCCGTCCCCACTTTCCGTCATGCCGAATATATGACCTGGCCACGTGGATGGGCACTTGCCGAAGTCCTTTGGACCGGACCTTCCAAGACGGATTGGGACAGGTTCTGGCCACGTGTCGAACGACATTTCGTTCGTGCGGACCAGGCACAGATCAACTATGCACGCAGCATGTACAATGCCATCGTCACTCCTTACTATACTGAAGATGGTGTTTTGGAGATCAAACTGGATAGCGAACCGGGCAATCTTGACATCTACTATACATTCGACAATACGGACCCCGACAACTTCACTCCGAAATATGAAGCTCCGCTCCGAATACCAAAGAATGCGACTTGGTTACGTATTGTCACTTATCGGGACAACAAGCCGATTGGCAAAGTTATAACATTGACAATCAAAGAACTTGAAAAGCGGGCGGATAACACTCGCCATGTCGTCGGCAACTTGTAACATAAATGTAACATATATGTCGTAAATGCGAAACAGTATTCTCGTTCCTTTGTAAATAAAATCATAGAGTCCAAAAAGTTAGGAATGAAATCAGGAAAGATTATTGCGCTTGGCCTGTTGGCGCTGCTTCCAATTGCGATGAAGGCACAGGAAGCTCAGGAAATAGAAAAACTGAATGCTCGTATCGATTCACTTTCGCAGGAGACGACAACCCTGGATAAAATCGTCCGGAAACTCAGCAAATTCAAAGTATCCGCTTATATCCAAGGACAATTCCAATACGGTCAGGAAGATGCCACCCTGAAAGTCGGTGACAAGAACGAACATGAAGACAAAGGTTTCAACCGTTTCGGCATCCGCCGCGGACGGTTGAAATTCGAATATAATGACGGTATCGGAACCGGTGCTGTACAGATCGAAGCCAACGACAAGGGTGTCAGTTTCCGTGACCTTTACATCGGTATAAAAGATCCCTGGACAAAACGCTGCCAACTGATGGCGGGTGTTTTCAATCGCCCTTTCGGTCACGAAATCGGCTATTCGACTAGCGGATTAGAATCTCCCGAACGTGCCACCATCATCCAATACTTCTTCCCCGACGAACGCGATTTAGGCGCCATGCTGACACTCCGGGCTAAAGAAACAAGCCCGATCGGTTTTCTCCGTCTCGATGCCGGACTGTTCGCCGGTAACAGCATCAATCGGGAAACAGACAGCCGCAAAGACTTCATCGGCCGCTTGGGAGCCGAAAAGAAAATCGGCAACTGGGGAAAATGGGGATTAGGCGCCTCCTACTACAACGGCGGAGTTTACAACCCGACGACAACCGCCTACGAACTCCAGGATAAAAAATTCATCGCAGTCGACAAAGGAGAAACCGGTACATACATGAAACGTGAGTACATCGGCTTGGACGCTCAGTTCTCATTCAAAAACAGTTGGGGAACGACAAGCTTGCGCGGTGAAGGACTGTTAGGTACACAACCGGGTATCGCCGGCAGCAGCAAAAGCCCCAACACAGGGACACGCCCGGCCAATGAACCGGAGAACTCCCTGTTCAAGCGTCCTTTCATCGGCTACTTTTTCTATTTGGTGCACGACATCGGAACCACTCCTTTCTCTGCCGTCTTGAAATACGACGTTTATGATCCCAACACCAAGTTGAAAGGGAATGAGATCGGCATTGAAAACAGCTTGACCTCCAAGACCGACCTCGCCCAGAGCACACTCGGCATCGGCGCTTTGTACCGTTTCAACAAGCATATCCGCGTGCAAGCCTATTACGAGTTCAACTTCAATGAAAAGAGCGATTTCGTAAAGGGATATGAAAAGGACAGGGAAGACGACGTATTCACCTTGCGTCTGCAATATAAGTTTTAATACAAACGTAACATCTGTTTCACACGCTTGCAACACTCCTGTATTTACTTTGCATACAGAAATTTAATTCAAAACAGAGTAATGAGAAAGACAATTGTTATGGCCGCAGTAGCCGCCTGTATGTTTGTATCGAACGTGTTTGCACAGAGAATTAAAGGGAGCGACACTTGCCTTCCCTTAAGCCAGACGGAAGCAGAAAACTTCATCAACAAAAATAAATCGGCAAAGATAACCGTGACGGGCGGTGGCTCCGGTGTCGGTATTTCAGCCCTAATGGAAGGGACAACCGATATCGCCATGTCTTCCCGTAAGATGAAATTCGATGAAAAAGTCAAATTGCAGGAAGCAAAGAAAAGCACCAAAGAAGTGGTGATCGCTTACGACGCACTGGCAGTAGTCGTACACCCGTCCAATAAAGTGTCCAACCTGACGCGTGAACAGCTGGAAGGCATTTTCACAGGAAAGATCAAGAACTGGAAAGAAGTGGGCGGCGCCGACATGAAGATCGTAGCCTATTCGCGCGAAACGTCTTCCGGAACATACGAATTCTTTAAGGAAAGTGTCCTGAAGAACAAGAACTATATGAACGGCATCCTTAGCATGCCCGCAACAGGAGCCATCATTCAGTCTGTCAGCCAGACAAAAGGAGCCATCGGCTATGTCGGCTTGGCTTACATAAACAAAGAAGTAAAAACGATTCATGTCTCTTACGATGCAGGCAAAACATTCACCGAGCCATCCTTCGAGAATGCAAAAAACAAGGCATATCCGATCGTCCGTCCGTTGTTCTATTACTACGATGTAAAGAATGAAGGCAAAGTGAAACCCTTTATCGATTATATCTTATCGGCTGAAGGACAAGCAACGGTTAAACAGGTCGGTTATATCCCGGTAAAATAAGTCAAAAACTATATAGCTCCCGCGCTCGACGCGGGATCGCGTTAAAGCCGGCCATATACATCTGATTGATATGGCCGGCTTTTTTGTGTCCCCGCGTCAAGCGCGGGGACAGGAGGAAATGCACAATTATTATTTATTTGTGCAATAATATTGATTAAACCTGCACATTTTTTGGTTTATTGTGCTACCTTTGCCACATATATATTTTTTATTTACACATTTTACTTACATGAAGACATTAACAATTGGGGATCTGAAAGCCCGCATTCCAATCATCCAGGGTGGAATGGGCGTAGGAATCTCTCTCTCCGGCTTAGCCTCAGCCGTTGCAAATGAAGGTGGGATTGGCGTTATCTCCGCCGCCGGTCTCGGTCTCTTATATAAGAAACTTTCTCCCAACTACACCGAAGCCGGAAATCTAGGCCTTGCAGCCGAGATCCGGAAAGCCCGCGAAAAGGCCAAAGGCATTATCGGTGTGAATGTGATGGTCGCACTTTCAGACTTCGCCGAACTGGTGAAAACCAGTATTGCGGAAAAGGTAGACATCATTTTCAGTGGTGCCGGACTACCTTTGGACCTGCCGTCTTTCCTGAAGAAAGACAGCGTGACGAAGCTCGTCCCCATCGTTTCCAGTGCACGTGCCATCCGCATCATCTGCGAAAAATGGAAAAACAACTACGACTACCTTCCCGATGCCGTTGTGCTGGAAGGCCCGAAAGCAGGCGGCCACTTAGGATACAAGGAGAACCAGCTGGAAGACGAGCATTTTTCACTCGAAGAACTGCTGCCTCAAGTAGTGGAAGAAGTTTCCCACTTCGAAGAAAAATATAACAAGAGAATCCCGGTAATTGCAGCAGGAGGCATTTACACGGGTGAAGACATCAAACGCGTGATGGACCTGGGAGCATCGGGCGTTCAATTAGGAACCCGTTTCGTCACCACTACCGAGTGCGACGCTTCCGATGCTTTCAAGGAAAGCTACGTCAAGGCACAGGAGAAGGATATCGAGATCATCAAAAGTCCGGTCGGAATGCCGGGCAGGGCAATCCACAGTCATTTTCTCGAAAAGGTAAAAGCCGGGATGAAACAGCCGAAGGTCTGTCCTTTCAACTGCATCAAGACGTGCGATATCTCGCGAAGCCCCTACTGTATCGTAACAGCCCTGTACAACGCCTTCAAAGGAAACTTCGAGAACGGCTACGCTTTCGCAGGAAGCAATGCCTGGCGGACAACCCGCATCATGTCAGTGAAAGAAACGATAAGCGAGCTGATCAACGAGTGGAAACGCTCTGACCAACCGACTCTTTCCTCCCGATAAACAAAAAGTTTCATCGGCTTGGAACTTTTGTTTCCCGCCGATGAAACTTTGGTTTCTTGCTGATGAAAATTTATTCTCCTGCAAATGAAAATAAATCTTTGCCTTGAGAAAAAAGTGAAAACATTATCATTTATTCTCTTTCTTCTTCATATTCATCTCGATGACAAAAGACACAAGTAGACCAATACCCCCAAAGAGCAGGACAGAAGCACCGTAAACGGTACCGGCGACATCGCTACGATACCAACCACGCCAGCCGTCGCTCAAGAAAAGATCGTCGCCACCTCCTACTGCCAAAACCGTGCTTATCAAAAAGCCGACCAACAGCCCCAGCCCGATACCTGTCAGCAGACAACCTGCTTTCAGAGAACTGAAAGAGATATGGTTTCCTTTATAACTCGGCAATCCCAATTTTCCCTCGAACGCAGAAGCATCCAGTTTGTCACCGATCTTTTCGATAATAGCCAACCGCTCTTTTCTACGCACAAACAATTCAAACAAACCGTAAATAGCAGCAAAAACAATTCCGGTAGTCAGCGGAACAACAATAAAATCCATCATAACTATACTATTTTAAATGATTCATTAATTTCTTTGCTACTTTTGACGCACCTCTTTCCGAAAGGTTACAGATCGGAAAGAAAAAATATTTTTTATTTTTGCCGATGCAAGTTGTAACCTATTCGCCCGGCTTGCGTCCATTATAATACGATGGAGTTGTATACCGACACATATTATATACAAAGGATACAAGCGGGAGATACGGCATGCTTTGCCTGCCTTCTGGATAAATACAGCCGTCCTGTTCATTCGTTAATCTTAAAGGTGGTCAGAAACCGGGAAGATGCGGAAGAACTGGCACAGGATGTGTTTATGAAGGTGTTCAAGCACCTCTCTTCGTTCAAAGGGGAATGCAGTTTCTCCACGTGGATCTACCGGATCGCCTACAATACAGCCATCTCGGAAACACGGAAAAAGAGACACGAGTTTCTGGCGATCGAGGAATCGGTTATTAATAATGTATCGGAACAAGAAGTAGCCGAAGCACTAGACAGGACAGACAGTTCCGACCAGATACAGATGCTCGATGCCGCCCTCGCCCAATTGCCACCCGATGAGCGGGCGATCATCCTGCTCTTTTATATGAAAGAAAAAACGATCGACGAAGTGGCGACGATCACCGGATTGACTGCATCTAATATAAAAGTGAAATTGCACCGCATACGAAAGAAACTGTTTTTTGTATTAAAAGGGATGGAGGAACAATAAAATGACAGAGAAGAATGACATATTGAAAGACCTGTTTAGCCGGATGCCGGAAGAGGAGCTTCCGGCTTCGTTCCGAGCCAACGCGATGAGGCAGATCATGGCCGAAGCCGAACGGATACGCAAACGCAACGAACGCTGGGGATGGATTGCCGTCATCGCCGCCTCGCTGCTTATGGTCGGTATCGCGATCGCTTCATTCCTTTATATGAATATTCCCCCAATATCCGTACAGATCCCCAATATGAGCACACTCCCTTTCTATGCCTATATCGGGATGCTTGCCCTCATCCTGCTGGGAGCCGATTACAAGCTCAGGCAAATATTCGAAAGGAGGCAAACGTCCCAAAAAGAAAAGATGTAAGTAGCGGTATTACAAGCCCAAAAGATTGTTTTTTCCATGCAAAAAGTCTTGCAAGTCAGAAAAAAGCATTACCTTTGCCCCGATTTTTGAGAGATGACAACATAATGTCT
>ERZ791611.982-NODE-982-length-21953-cov-14.060462_pt1 | contig 21953 bp, 33 predicted proteins | sample MGYA00510275_ERZ791611 | MGnify/ENA primary metagenome ERZ791611 (study PRJEB30046, sample SAMN00791912) | human gut metagenome | study: EMG produced TPA metagenomics assembly of the A metagenome-wide association study of gut microbiota in type 2...
GCGGTCGTTTAGGCGGCGCTGAAATCGCTCGTAGCGAATCCTACCGTGAAGGTTCCATTCCGTTGCACACTTTGCGTGCTAACATCGATTATGGTACTGCCGAAGCTCATACCACTTATGGTTGCATCGGTATCAAAGTATGGATTTACAAAGGTGAAGTTTTGCCGGAGGCAAAACAGGCTCCTGCAAAGAAGGAAGAAGGTGACAACTAATGCTTATTCCGAAGCGCGTTAAACATCGTAAACAGTTCCGCGGTCGTATGAAAGGCCGTGCTATGCGTGGTAACACCGTAGCTCATGGTGAATACGGTTTGGTAGCATTAGAACCGTCTTGGATCACTAACCGTCAGATCGAAGCTGCCCGTATTGCAATGACTCGTTACATCAAACGTGGTGGTAAAGTTTGGATTAAAATCTTCCCGGACAAACCGATTACAGCTAAACCGGCTGGTACTCGTATGGGTTCCGGTAAAGGTTCTCCGGAATACTGGGTTGCAGTCGTTAAACCGGGTCGCGTAATGTTCGAAATGGACGGCGTATCCGAAGAAGTAGCTCGTGAAGCTATGCGATTGGCAGGTCATAAACTTCCGATCAAAACTAAGTTCGTTGTTAAGGGTAAAGAATTGGGTGGTGACGTAAATGAAGGTTAATGACATCCGTAACATGAGCGCTGCCGAAATGGAACAGAAAGTTTCCGGCCTTAAAGATGAGTTGTTTAACCTCCGTTTTCAGCTCGCAACTGGTCAATTAGAAAATCCGATGCGTATTCGTGAAGTAAAAAAGACAATCGCACGCATTAAAACTGTTCAGCGTGAGGCTGCTCTTAAAGAAAACGCATAATAACAAATTTTGTTTGGATTGAAAAGGAGGCTAATGGTCGTGGCAGAAGAAAGAAATGTACGTAAAGTACGCGTAGGCAAAGTTGTAAGTGACAAAATGGACAAAACTGTCGTTGTCTCTGTTGAACGTAAAGTGCCGCACGCATTATATAGCAAGCCGCAGGTAACGAATAAACGTTTCAAGGCGCATGATGAAAATAACGAATGCCGTTTAGGCGATACCGTTAAAATTGTAGAAACTCGTCCGTTGTCGAAAGATAAACGCTGGCGCGTAGTTGAAATTTTGGAAAGACTCAAATAATAAGTGATGTAAGGAGGAAAAACGATGATCCAGCAACAAACAATTTTGAATGTTGCCGATAACACTGGTGCTAAACGCATTATGTGCATCCAGGTATTGGGCGGTTCCTATCGCAAATTCGGCAATATTGGTGACGTAATCGTTGCTTCTGTAAAAGATGCATCACCCGGGGGCGTTGTCAAGAAAGGCGACGTAGTTAAAGCCGTTATCGTACGTTCTAAGAAAGGTATCCGTCGTCAGGACGGTTCTTATATCCGTTTCGATGAAAACGCAGCTGTTGTAATTAAAGATGACAAGAGCCCGCGTGGTACTCGTATTTTTGGACCGGTAGCTCGTGAACTTCGTGAAAAAGACTTCATGAAGATTATCTCCCTTGCTCCGGAAGTATTGTAATAAGGAGGAACGCGACGATGTCCCAGAACAAACTTCTTGTCAAAAAAGGCGATACTGTTGTAGTTATCTCCGGTAAAGACAAAGGCAAACAGGGTGAAGTTATTGCTACGGAACCTAAAAAATCCCGCGTGTTCGTTAAAGGTGTTAACCTTGTAAAACGTCACACGAAACCGAGCCAGGCTAATCCGCAGGGCGGCATCATTACGAAAGAAGCTCCGCTTCATGTATCCAACGTAATGGTAGTTGATCCGGAAACTAAACAGCCTACTCGTATCAAAAAAGTAGAACAGAACGGTTCGTTTGTCCGTGCAACGGTTAAAAGCGGCACCGTACTCGATAAATAATAGGGAAAGGAGGGCTCTAGTCTAATGTCTCGTTTAAACGAAAAATACACGAATGAAATTCGTCAGGCTTTACATGATAAATTCCAGTACAAGAACGTAATGGAAATTCCTAAGATTGAAAAAGTCGTTATCAATATTGGTGTTGGTGATGCAGTAGGCAATGCAAAAGCATTGGAATCCGCAGTAAGCGACCTCACTATCATCGCCGGTCAGAAACCGGTTATTACCAAAGCTAAAAAATCCATCGCAAACTTCAAAGTTCGTGAAGGTATGGCACTCGGCACGAAAGTTACTCTTCGTGGCGAACGCATGTATGAATTCCTCGATAAATTGATCAATGTGGCATTACCGCGTGTACGTGACTTCCGTGGCGTAAGCGCTAAAGCTTTTGACGGTCGCGGTAACTATGCGTTGGGTCTTAAAGAACAGCTCATCTTCCCGGAAATCGAATACGATCAGGTTGAACGTGTTACCGGTATGGACATTATCGTTGTTACCAGCGCTAAAACCGATGAAGAAGCTCGTGAACTTTTGACTCTCTTCGGTATGCCTTTTGAAAAATAATTAGGAGGAACTATAGATGGCTAAAAAATCTATGCTTGAACGTGAAAAGAAACGTGCAAAGATGGTTGCTAAATATGCTGAAAAACGCGCTGCGTTGAAAGCTGCTGGCGACTACGAAGCATTGGCACAGTTGCCGGCTAATGCTTCCCCGACTCGTTTGCACAATCGTTGCAACTTGACCGGTCGTCCTCACGGCTATATGCGTAAATTCGGTATTAGCCGTATTACGTTCCGTGAATTGGCTTACAAAGGACAGATTCCTGGCGTTAAGAAAGCCAGTTGGTAATTGTTTACGGGAGGAGGTTTTAGAATATGGTAATGACCGATCCGATTGCAGATATGCTTACTCGTATCCGAAATGCAAATGCTGCACTTCATGAAACGGTTGAAATCCCCGCTTCTCGCATGAAAGCGGCTGTTCTTGAAATCCTTAAAGAAGAAGGGTTTGTAAAGAGCGTTGAAACAGTAGAAAGCGGAAAACATACAGCTTTAAAAGTAACTTTGAAATATGGTTCTAATAACGAAAAAGTAATTACCGGTATTAAACGTATTTCTAAACCTGGTTTACGAGTTTACGCTAAGAAGGAAGAACTTCCTCGCGTTCTCGGTGGTTTAGGTATTGCCGTTATTTCTACATCCAAGGGTGTAATGAGCGACAAACAGGCTCGTAAAGAAGGCTTGGGTGGCGAAGTGCTCGCTTACGTTTGGTAATTGGAAATAGGAGGTAGAAATAATGTCACGTATCGGTAGAATGCCTATCGAGATCCCGGCAGGCGTTACGGTTAATTACGCAGATCATGTAATGACCGTTAAAGGCCCTAAAGGTGAATTATCTCGCGAATTGCATCCGGACATGCAGATTACTGTTGAAGAAAACGTAATCCACGTTGCACGTCCTAGCGATGACAAAGCTCATCGTTCCTTGCACGGTTTGACTCGCGCTCTTGTTGCCAATTTGGTGAACGGCGTAGCAACCGGTTTTTCTAAATCTTTGGAAATCAACGGCGTTGGTTACAGAGCAGCAAAACAGGGTAGCAAATTAGTTCTTACTCTTGGCTTCTCTCATCCGGTAGAAATGGAAGCTCCGGAAGGAATTACCATCGACGTTCCGGCTCCGAATAAAATCGTAGTTAGCGGCGCTGACAAGGAAGTTGTTGGTGCAGTAGCAGCTAACATTCGCAAATGGAGAGAACCGGAACCGTACAAAGGCAAAGGTATCCGCTATGAAGGCGAAGTTGTTCGTCGTAAAGCTGGTAAAGCCGGCGCTAAAGGTAAATAGTAGAGTAGCTTGAAGAAAGGAGTGAACACCTTGGCTCGTAAATCCGCAAGAAATATTGCTCGAGCAAAACGCCATCTTCGTCTCCGTCGTCACATCTCTGGTACGGCGCAGCGTCCGCGTTTGAACGTATATCGCAGCCTCAGCAACATTTACGCTCAGGTAATCGATGATGTAGCAGGTGCAACTTTAGTTGCAGCCAGCACTTTAGATAAAGAATTAAACTTGAACTACGGTGGTAACATTGCAGCAGCTAAAGCTGTCGGTGAATTAGTAGCTAAACGTGCTCTTGAAAAAGGCATCGACACTGTTGTATTTGACCGTGGCGGTTATATTTATCATGGTCGTGTAGCGGCCCTTGCAGAAGGCGCTCGTGAAGCAGGCTTGAAATTCTAAGAAGGAGGAACTATAGACATGGCGAGAATTGACTACACCAGTCTTGATCTTAAAGAAAGAGTAGTATTCATCAACCGCGTAGCCAAAGTAGTAAAAGGCGGTCGTCGTTTTTCCTTCAGCGCTTTAGTAGTTGTTGGTGATGGCAACGGCTATGTAGGCGTTGGTTTAGGTAAAGCTGCGGAAGTGCCGGAAGCAATCCGTAAAGGCATTGACGACGCTAAGAAAAATTTGATTCAGGTTGCTGTGAAAAACGGTACTATTCCTCACAGCGTAACTGGCACCTTCGGTGCTGGCCGCGTTTTCTTGAAACCGGCTGCTGAAGGTACTGGCGTTATCGCTGGTGGCCCGGTTCGTGCCGTATTGGAACTTGTTGGTGTTCGTAACATCTTGACGAAATCCATCGGTTCTTCCAACCCGAATAACATGGTTCGTGCAACCATCGAAGGTTTGGCTCAGTTGAAACGCGCTCAGGACGTTGCTGCATTGCGTGGCAAGACTGTCGCTGAAATTTACGGTTAATAAGGGGGATTGGCTGATATGGCACAGGTAAAAATTACATTGACCAGAAGCTTGATCGGTCGCCCTGAAGACCAGCGCGCGACTGTAAAAGCGTTAGGCTTGAAAAAGACTAACTCTCAGGTAGTAAAAGAAGTAACCCCGCAGATTCAGGGCATGCTTCATAAAGTTAGACATTTAGTAACTGTAGAAGAAATTTAATAGGATAAGGAGGTGCACTGATGAAGCTTCATGAATTAACTCCCGCAGCTGGTTCTACTAAAACTCGTACCCGTCGTGGTCGTGGTTTAGGTTCCGGTTTAGGTAAGACTTCCGGTCGCGGCCAGAAAGGTCAGAACTCCCGTACTGGTGGCGGCGTACGCTCCGGTTTCGAAGGCGGCCAGATGCCTCTTTATCGTCGTTTGCCGAAACGCGGTTTCAAAAACATCTTTGCTAAAGAATATGCAGAGGTTAACATCGCTCAGTTGAACCGTTTTGAAGACGGTGCTACCGTAGATCCGGTTGCATTAATTGAAGCCGGCATTTTGAAAAACGTTCGCGACGGTATCCGCATTCTTGGCAACGGTACGTTGGAAAAGAAATTAACGGTAATCGCTAACGGTTTCACTAAAACTGCCGAAGAAAAAATTGTAGCTGCAGGCGGAAAAGTAGAGGTGATCTAGGGTGCTAGAAGGCCTCTCGAACATCCTCAAAATTACGGAGCTTCGTAACAAAGTAACGTTTACGTTACTCATGTTTATCGTGTTCAGGGCAGGCGTTCACATCCCAGTCCCCGGCGTAGATGCTTCGGTCATAGAAAGCTTATTCACTTCCGGCGGATTATTTGGTCTTCTTGACCTCTTTGCCGGTGGTGCATTAAGTAAATTCTCCATTTTTGCCATGAGTATTACCCCGTACATCAATGCGTCGATTATTATGCAGCTCTTAACCGCTGTTATTCCGACCTTTGAAGCGTGGAGTAAAGAAGGCGAAGACGGACGTAAAAAGATTGCTAAGGTTACGCGCTATGGCACCGTTATTCTTGGTTTCATCCAAGCATTCGGTATGTCCTATGCACTTCGTGCTAACAACGCATTAATCGACAACAGCTTCTTGTCCGTAATTGTAATTTCCATCATCCTTACAGCAGGCACTTGCCTTTTGATGTGGATTGGTGAACAGATTACAGCTCACGGTATCGGCAATGGCATTTCGCTTATCATCTTCGCCGGTATCGTAGCACGTTTCCCGTCTGGTTTCAGTACTATTTATCAGTACTTACAGGTGGGAACCGTAAACATTTTCCAAGTAATTCTCTTTGCGATTATCGCTGTTGCAATGATTGTCTTTGTAATCGCAGTAACGCAAGGTCAGCGCCGCATTCCGATTCAATACGCAAAACGCGTAGTTGGTCGTAAAATGTACGGTGGCCATTCAACCTTCTTGCCGTTAAAGGTTAACCAGGCAGGGGTTATTCCAATTATCTTTGCGTCATCCGTTTTAATGTTTCCGGTAACCTTAGCACAGTTTGTGCAGGTTGACTGGGTTCGAACGTTAGCTAGCTATTTCGCATGGGGAACCTTCTTACAGACAGTTCTGTATGCCGTGCTGATTTTCTTGTTTACGTATTTTTACACAGCTATTTCGATTAACATTACGGATATGGCAGATAATATGAAAAAATACGGTGGATTTATCCCTGGCATTCGTCCGGGTAAGCCTACTGCAGACTATGTGGATCGGGTTATGTCCCGAATCACATTCGCCGGTGCCGCTTTCTTAGCTTTCGTCGCTATTCTGCCGAACTTCATCGGTGGTTTAACGGGTATCGAAGGTGTTTACTTCGGTGGTACGGCACTCCTTATCGTAGTCGGTGTTGCACTTGATACAATGCAACAGGTCGAATCGCTGGTATTGACCAGACATTATAAAGGTTTCGTGAAGTAGGAGGGAACACAATGTATATTTTGTTAATGGGACCGCCCGGTGCTGGTAAAGGCACACAGGCGACTCGTCTGATTGATAAGTATGGAATCCCTCAAATTTCAACCGGAGATATGTTCCGCGCTGCTGTTAAGGAATGTACCCCCCTTGGACTTGAGGCTAAGAAATACATGGACGCCGGTCAACTCGTTCCGGATAGCGTTACCGTTGGTATCGTTCGTGAACGTTTGGCTAAGGATGATTGCAAAAACGGCTTCATCCTTGATGGCTTTCCGCGTACGACAGCACAGGCTGTGTCCTTGGATGCCATTTTGAAAGAAATGGGAATCGTTCTTGATGCTGTATTGAACCTTAATGTTCCCTCGGAAGAACTCGTTCGTCGCATTAGTGAACGTGCACGTCTTGAAAATCGTGATGATGATAAACCGGAAACAGTACAGAAACGTCTTGCTGTATACGAAGAATCTACAAAACCCTTAATCGATTACTATCGCAACAGCGGTTTGTACGTAGAAATCAACGGATTACAGGATGTGGATAAAGTATTTACAGATATCGTTGCGGCTTTGGAGAAATAGTCAATGATTATTTTGAAATCGCCTCACGAAATTGAGTATATCCGACAGGCATGTAAACTTACAGCAGATACGCTGACCCAGCTGATAGCAATAGCTAAACCGGGCATTACGACGCTTGAGTTAGATGAATTTGCCGAAGAATACATTCGCAGTCACGGTGGTGAACCGAGCTGCAAAGGTTACTATGGGTATCCCGCAACTATTTGCGCTTCGATCAACGAAGAGGTTGTACACGGTATCCCCAGTGCCCATCGTAAACTGAAGAACGGCGATGTGATTAGCATCGACCTCGTTTCTTCGGTGAACGGGTACCATGGTGATTCCTGTGTTACCGTCCCTATCGGCAAGGTGAAACCGCAAGTTATGAAATTGCTGAAGGTCACGGAAGAAAGTCTGTTTAAAGGAATTGAACAGGCAGTTGTCGGGAACAGAGTGGGAGATATCTCTCATGCTGTGCAGACGTATTGTGAAAAATTCGGATTCGGTGTTGTTCGAGATTTCGTTGGTCACGGCCTTGGGCGTGAAATGCACGAAGATCCGCAAATTCCGAACTACGGTGCAGCAGGCCATGGCCCGATTTTAAAACCGGGTATGGTACTTTGCATCGAACCGATGATTACAATGGGGTCTTATGAAGTTCGAGTTCTTGGTGATGATTGGACTGCTGTTACCGTTGATGGTAAACCGGCTGCACACTTTGAACATACCGTAGTCGTTACGGAAAACGGACCTGAAATTTTGACCATGCGTGATGAACCTAGGTTGATTAAATAACCGGTAACCGGAGGATAATGAGATATGTCAAAAGAAGACGTTATTGAAGTGGAAGGTACGGTCGTAGAGGCATTGCCGAATGCTATGTTTCAAGTAGAACTTGAAAACGGTCATATTGTGCTTGCCCATGTGTCAGGTAAAATGCGAATGAATTTTATTCGTATCCTTCCCGGTGATAAAGTTACTATGGAACTGACACCATATGACTTAAATCGTGGTCGCATTACCTATCGCTTTAAATAAGCAGGCACCACAAAGGAGGTACTTATGAAGGTTAAACCATCAGTTAAAAAGATATGCGAAAAATGCAAAATTATTAAACGCAAAGGCCGCGTAATGGTAATTTGCGAAAATCCGAAACATAAACAGAAACAAGGTTAATACAGGGAGGTGGATGATTAGATGGCACGTATAGCCGGTGTAGATTTACCACGTGACAAACGTGTTGAAATTGGTTTGACATACATTTATGGTATTGGTTTGACTTTGTCCAAAGAAATTTTGGCTAAAACTGGTATCAATCCGGATACTCGCGTTCGTGATCTTACAGAAGACGAAGTTGCAAAAATCCGTACTACGCTCGATGAAGACTACAAGGTAGAAGGTGACCTTCGTCGTGAAGAAGCGCTTAACATTAAACGCTTAATCGAAATTAACTCCTATCGCGGTAAACGTCATCGCAATGGCTTGCCTTGCCGTGGCCAGCGCACCAAAACTAATGCGCGTACTCGTAAAGGCCCGAGAAAAGCAATCGCTGGTAAGAAGAAATAATAAAGGAGGGATAAAGCGTGGCTAAGAAAGTTGTAAGAACTAAAAGAAAAGAAAAGAAACACATTGAATCTGGTGCGGCTCATATTCGCTCCACTTTCAACAACACTATCGTAACGATTACCGATACTAACGGTAATGCTCTCTCCTGGGCTTCTGCCGGTGGTTTGGGCTTCCGTGGTTCCCGTAAGAGCACTCCGTTCGCAGCTCAGATGGCTGCTGAACAGGCTGCTAAAGCTGCTATGGAACATGGCTTGCGTCAGGTTGAAGTATTCGTTAAAGGACCGGGTTCTGGTCGTGAAGCAGCTATCCGTGCATTGCAGGCTGCAGGTCTCGAAGTTAACTCCATTAAAGACGTTACTCCGATTCCGCACAACGGCTGCCGTCCTCCGAAACGTCGTCGCGTATAATTTATAGTTCCGCGACCCTTTCGGGCGGTCGCTATGGTATACTATAAAGAGAGGCGTGTTTAAGAGGAGGATTATCCTGATGAGCGAAGAAAAGAAATTAAAAATCGAGAAAGTTGATATGAGCGATGACGGTCGCTACGGTAAGTTCGTATGTGAACCGCTTGATCGCGGCTACGGTATTACTCTCGGTAATAGCTTACGTCGGATTCTACTGTCGTCTTTAGATGGTGCGGCCATCACCTCCATTAAGATTGATGGAGTGCTTCATGAATTTTCTACTATTCCCGGTATTCGTGAGGACGTAACGGATATTATCCTGAACCTCAAACAGTTGTGCCTTCGCTTGGATAGCGACGCGCAAGTTCCGTTGGATATTCATGTAGATATTCAGAAGGATGGCGTTTTGACAGCCGGGGATTTGGTAAATCATTTCCCGCCGGATGTGGAAATTTTAAATCCTGAACTCGTAATTGCAACCATGGATGAGGTAGCTCACTTGGTTATGGACGTGCGCATCGAACGTGGTAAAGGTTATGTGCCGTCTACGAAGAACAAACGTGATGACGATGTAATCGGTCGTATTCCGATTGATTCTATTTTCTCGCCTATTCTTCGTGCTAAATATGAAGTCAGCGATGTACGTGTCGGCAATGAAATGGACTTTGATAAGTTAACTCTCGAAGTTCAGACTAATGGTGCTATTAGCGCTGCCGATGCAGTAGCTAAATCGGCTGCCATTATGATCAGTTATTTAAGCAACTTCACTAAATTAGCTCACTCTGCGGATAGCATCAACATTCCGAGTGAAGACTATGAAGGTGACATCGTAGATCCTAGTGATGTATCGGTTCAGGAAGATGACGGTCCGTCCAAGATTCTTATCGATGATTTGGAATTGTCCGTTCGCGCGTACAATTGCTTGAAGAGAGCTGGTATCAATACCATTGCGGACTTACTCGATAAATCTCCGGAAGATTTAGGCAAAGTTCGTAACTTAGGTAAAAAGTCCATTGACGAAATTATAGAAAAACTTAAGAATCACCCTATGGGCGGGTTTTCTCTTAAGGACAAAGACGAATAAGGAGGATGACTAATGTATAGAAAGTTAGGCCGTGACAGCTCTGCTCGCAAAGCTTTATTCCGCGGTATGTTAACATCTTTCTTCCAATATGATCGTATCGAGACCACCGAAGCGAAAGCTAAGGAATTGCGCGGCTTGGCAGATCAGATGATTACGTTGGCAAAACGTGGTGATCTTCATGCTCGCCGTCAGGTACTCGCTTACCTCATGGACGAAGAAGTAGTAAAGAAATTGTTTGATGAAATTGCTCCGAAATATGCTGAACGCCAGGGCGGTTACACTCGTGTAATCAAAACGGGCCTTCGTAAAGGCGATGCAGCTCCGTTGGCACTCATCGAGCTCGTATAGTTTCACAACAGAAAAACGGTGTTGCAACAACAGTTAGCAACACCGCTTTTTTATATTTACTATTGTCCGTTCGTTTGTTATCCTGTAAAATATAAGAGGTTAACAAATAGACGAGAGAGTGTCCTAACGTAATACCTTTCAGTGTAGAACGGCAAAATACTATCATGAAGGAAGATATCAGCATGAACAAAGAAGAAATTCTCAGCAAAAACGAAATCATGATACACGCAGATCATGTGGCTCATACCTATGAGGATGAGACCGGCAATGTAGTAAAAGCGTTAGATGATGTAAGCGTAACGATTAAACGAGGCGAATTCGTCTGTATAATCGGCACTAACGGCAGCGGCAAGAGCACGTTGGCCAAGCATTTTAACGTGTTGTTGCAGCCGTCGGCAGGTACAATTGAAGTAGCTGGCTATCGTACCGACGATCCCAATACGGTTTGGGACATCCGTCAGCGCGTAGGGATGGTATTCCAAAATCCAGACAACCAAATTGTAGCGGCCGTAGTAGAAGAAGACGTTGCCTTCGGGCCGGAAAACCTCGGCATTGAACCGAAGGAAATCCGTCGTCGCGTCGATGAAGCTTTAAAATCCGTTAACATGACAGCGTACGCCTTACATTCACCGAGCCTCTTATCCGGTGGTCAAAAACAGCGCATTGCCATTGCCGGCGTTTTAGCTATGAAGCCTATGTGCATCGTCCTAGACGAACCAACGGCCATGCTGGATCCGAAAGGCCGTCGCGAAGTATTGGAAACCGTTCACCGCCTTAATAAAGAAGAAGGCATTACCATTGTGTACATTACGCACTTCATGGAAGAAGCAGTTACTGCTGACCGCATTGTGGTCATGAAAAATGGTAAGGTAGTTGAACAAGGGACACCGCGGGTAATCTTTTCACAGGTTCATATGCTGAAGGAGTTAGGCCTCGACGTACCGGTAGCTGCGGAAGTGGCTATGTTATTGCACGACGACGGTGTACCGGTGTCTACAAATATTATTACGAATGAAGAGTTAGGTGATAGCTTATGCCGATAATTTTAGATAACGTAACCTATACATACGGAAAGGGAACGTCTTTTGAAAAAACAGCCTTAAAGGGCGTGTCCGTTACGATTAATGAAGGCGAATTCGTTGGGATTATCGGCCACACCGGCTCTGGTAAATCCACGTTGGTCCAGCATTTGAACGGTCTTATCCATCCGACGGAAGGCGTTGTGACCATTAATGGCGTCGATGCGGCTGGCAAGACCGAAGAAGTGAAGAACATGCGCCACAAGGTTGGCATGGTGTTCCAGTATCCGGAGCATCAGCTCTTCGAAGAAACCATTGCTGCCGATATCGCTTTTGGGCCGCGTAATTTAGGTCTTAACGAAGAACAGGTAGACGAACGGGTACGTGAAGCTATGGCTTTCGTTGGTCTTGATTATGACACATACGCTACGCGTTCACCGTTCCATTTATCCGGTGGTCAGATGCGCCGCGTCGCTATTGCCGGTGTTATAGCGTTGAATCCGTCGTACTTAGTATTGGACGAACCATCGGCCGGTCTTGATCCTTTTGGCCGCGAAGAAATCTTCGGCGAAGTTATGCGTCTTCACAAGGAAAAGGGTATTACTGTCGTGTTGGTGTCGCACAACATGGAAGATATTTCGAAGATGGCGAACCGCTTGCTCGTTGTGGATGATGGCAAAATCCTCTTGGATGGTGCGCCGCTGGATATTTTCCTCAATCATCGTCAGGAGCTCCAGGCTGCCGGCGTTGACGTGCCGCCAGTTTCTATGCTCATGGATTACCTCGTGCAGCGAGGCTTGCCGGTTTCTCGTTCGGTTATTACCACCGAAGAAGCGGCGAAAGCTATCGAAAAAGCGCTAGGTGAAATGAAAACCACCAACGCACATAGCGCAGATTCCGCGAAATCGTCACAGGAGGTATCCCATGCTGAGTAATATTACATTAGGACAATATTTTCCGGGGAATTCCTTCTTACATCGCATGGATCCGCGGGTTAAAATTTTAAGCACCATGGTCTTTATCGTAGCTATCTTCTTAGCCGATTCTCCGTTAGGCTATGGCATCGTAGCAGCGTTTACGGCTCTTACGATTGGCGTATCCCGCTTACCGGCTCGCTTGCTGTGGAATGCCGTTAAGCCTTTATGGATTATCATCGTGTTTACCGTAGCCGTTCACATCTTCTCCACACCGGGGACGGTGGTATGGAAGTTCGGCTTCTTGAGCATTACTGTTGAAGGCTTGCGCATGGGCGCTTACATGGCCGCACGCTTAGTGTTCTTGCTGTTGTTCTCGTCGCTTTTGACGTACACCACATCGCCGATTCGCTTAACCGACGGTATTGAACATTTGCTTAATCCGTTCCGTCGTTTTGGTGTGCCGGCTCATGAACTGGCTATGATGATGACCATCGCGTTGCGCTTCATTCCGACCTTGCTGGAAGAAACAGATCGCATCATGAAAGCGCAAGAATCCCGCGGTGCTGATTTCACAACGGGGAATATCATCAAACGCGCGAAGAACATGATTCCGCTGCTGGTGCCGTTGTTTATTAGCGCCTTCCGCCGTGCCGATGATTTGGCTATTGCCATGGAAGCTCGTTGCTACCGCGGCGGTCAGAATCGTACGCGCATGAAGGAGCTAGCCGTAACGTCCTGCGACTATGTAGGTGGCGGCGCCATCGTGCTCGTAACGGTGATATTGGCCTTCGTTCGATTTTTCTTAGGTTAAGGTTCTTAGGTTGAGGTAACAGTGACACGAAATATACGATTGATTGTTGCCTATGACGGCACAGATTTGAGCGGCTATCAGCGCCAGGCAAACGCCATTACGGTGCAGTCTTGCTTAGAAGAAGCGCTGTCGAAGGTGTGCAATGAGCCTATTTCTATTTATGGCGCATCGCGCACCGATGCAGGTGTTCACGCGAAGTTCCAGGTGGTGACGTTCTTCACGACGGGCACCATTCCTACGGCAAACCTGACGCGGGCGCTCATTGCTCATTTACCGGCAGACATTGTTATTCGCCGTGCCGAAGAGATTCCGCTAGACTGGAAGCCGCGTTGGCAAATTCGCGGCAAGGAGTACGTGTATCGCATTTACAACGACCCGTTGGCGGATCCCCTTCGCAAGCGCTATCACTGGCATGTTAAGAAACCCTTAAATGTTGGTGAAATGAACCGCGCCGCTCGGTATTTAGAAGGCACACACAATTTTAGCACGCTCCAAGGGGCGAACTCCACGCCGGCTGATCCGGTAAAGACCGTGTATCGTGTAGCGTTAACACCGGTTGATGGTGAGTTGCGCATGACCGTTATTGGCGATGGCTTCTTATATCATATGGTACGCAATATGGCCGGTTTACTCGTAGATGTAGGTCTTGGCCGAATTAAAGCAGACGCAATTCCTGACTTACTGGCTAAGCAGGATCGGCGCTGCATAGGAAAAACAGCACCAGCCCAAGGCTTGTGCTTAGAACAAATCTTCTTCTCCGACGAAGAGCGGGAAGAGGCAATCAAGCGCTTATAACAAGCGCTTTTTTGTTTGCTTTTATGTAGATATTGACAATTGTGAAGTGACATTCGGTTGCTAGAAATGCACGTTATGAATGAGTTTTTGACATAGGGGTAGAACTTTAAAATATAGAACTTAAATATGACCTTATAAAATGTATTAAAATGCTATAATACGTAACATTATACAAAATATAGAAAAAACAAGATGTTACTATTCAAAATTTTAGAGGCTGAAACTAGAGATAACAAAAGTTAAAAAGATAGATAGTTACTGACTTTGTTTGGATTCTATAGGATGTTGAATTGATATATCCTATAGAAAATCGAATATACTTCAAATAGCTATGCAAAAGAATAGAAGATGTAGGCAGAATGCGGGGTAATTGCTCATTTTACATAAAAATGCTACAATTAGCGTAGTTGAATTAGGTAAATCGATTCTATCCAATGTCACATTCAAGTATTCATTCTTAAGGAGGGTGACACTCTTGACAAAACGTAGAGATTTTATTTGGAAAATGGGTGGCCAGCAGGGCGAAGGTATCGAAAGCTGCGGCGAAATTATGGCCACGATTCTTGCCAAGGAAGGTTATTCCTTGTACAGCCAGCGTTTATTCGCGTCCCGTATTAAAGGCGGTCATACGACCTTTGCATTGCGCATTGCCTTGGAACCGATAATGACGGTTGGTGAATCCATTGACTTTTTAGTAGCGTTGGACCAAGAAACGGTTGATAAGCACGGTGAAGAAGTGCGCGACGGCGGCTTCATCATTTGTGATAGCAAGGTAGATCCGGATTTCAGTGCTTTTGAAGGCAAGAAGATTACTTGCTTGGCATTGCCGATTACGGAAACGGCTATGAAACAGGGTTCCTTGTTGATGCGTAACATCGTATCCTTGGGTATGTCCGTTGCTTTGCTCGGTTTCGACAAAGAACCGTTCCGTAAAGCCATTGCAGCAAAATTTGCTAAGAAATCCCAGGATATCGTAGATAAGAACTTGAACGCCTTCGAAGATGGTCATGCTTTGGTTATCGAAAAGAAGAGCAACGTAGCAGGCGAAGTTGATACCTTACCGGTACCGGAACCGAAGAACCAGATGTTCTTGTTAGGTAACGAAGCATTGGCATTAGGTGCTATTGCTGCCGGTTCTCGTTTCATGGCTTCCTACCCGATTACTCCGGCTTCCGAAGTTATGGAATATATGATTAAGAAAATGGACAAAATTGGCGCTACCGTTGTACAGACGGAAGACGAAATCGCAGCTTGCATGACTGCTATGGGCGGTGTGTATGCCGGCGTTCGTGGCTTCACTTGTACTTCCGGCCCGGGCCTCAGCTTGATGGCTGAATCCTTGTCCATGGCATCCATGGCTGAATTGCCAATGCTCGTAATCGACGTACAGCGTTCCGGCCCGTCCACGGGTATGGCTACGAAGGTTGAAACGTCCGATATTAACGCTGCTTGCCACAACGCTCACGGCGACTATGCAAACATCGTTATCGCACCGACCAGCATTGAAGAATGCTTCTATGAAATTCAGAAAGCCTTTAACTTGGCTGAAATGTATCAGTGCCCGGTTATCTTCATGCCGGACCTTCAGCAAGGTCTTAACAAACAGTCTGTACCGGCCTTCGATTTGAACCGTGTACCGATTAACCGCGGCAAATTGATGAAAGAAGAAGAATTGCCGGAATTAGAACGTCCGCATTATTTCAAACGTTTCGAATTAACTGAAGATGGCATTTCCCCGCGTACCATTCCGGGTATGAAAAACGGTCTCTTCTTGTCCACTGGTTTGGAACATAACGAAGAAGGTAAACCGGCAGAAGCACCGTCCATGCACGTAAGCCAGACTGATAAACGCTTGCGCAAATTGGAAACCGTTGCTGACGTATACGAACCGTTCCTCAACAATGCAAAACATGAAGAATGTGATGTATTGGTAATCGGTATTACGTCTAGCCGTGGTGCTATTGAAGAAGCTGTTGAACAATTGGAAGCGGAAGGCCATAAGATTAACCACTTGCAGTTACGTCTTATTAAACCGTTCCCGAAAAAACAACTCATGCCGTTCTACGAAAAAGCGAAGAAAGTCGTTATTTGCGAACAGAACGCTACGGCTCAGTTGGCAGACTTGTTCCGCATTAACATGCCGAACAAATGCAAGCTCCACAGTTGCTTGAAATATGACGGGAACCCGTTCACTGCATCTTATGTAAAGAACGCTATTAAGGAGGTTTTATAAGATGACAACAGCTAACGATTACAGAAACGATATCCGTCCGAACTGGTGTCCGGGCTGCGGTCATTACGGTGTACAGGCAGCTATTGCTGATGCAGTAGCTGCACAGAACATTGCACCGGAAAACTTGGCCGTTATTTCCGGTATTGGTTGCTCCAGCCGTATCGGTGGTTACTTCTATACCTATGGTGCTCATACGACCCATGGCCGTGCATTGCCGTACGCTCAGGGTGTTAAACTCGCTAACGAAGATTTGCATGTTGTATGCTGCGGCGGTGATGGCGATGCGTTCGCTATCGGTATGGGCCACACCATCCATGCGTTCAAACGCAACGTAAACATTACGTACATCGTAATGGATAACCATGTATATGGTTTGACGAAAGGTCAGACGTCTCCGCGTTCCGACATTGGCTTCGTAACGAAGACTTCGCCGCATGGTTCCTTCGAATCTCCGTTGCCGATTTGCGAAACCGCTATCGCTGCTGGCGCTACCTTCGTAGCACAGAGCTACATGGTTAACCGCGCTGAATTGGTTGAATTGATTAAACAGGCTATGGCGCATGAAGGCTTCTCCTTCATCAACGTATTCAGCCCGTGCGTAACGTACAACAAACGCAATAGCTATGACTGGTTCAAGGATCATTTGACTTCCTTGAGTACTGTTGAAGGCTATGACCCGACTAACCGTGTTCAGGCTTTACAGACCTTGGGCGCTCATGAAGGCTTGGTAACTGGTTTGATCTACCATGACGAAACGAAACCGTCCTTCGAAAAAGCACTGGCAGCCGCTAATGGTGGCCCGCATGCGCGTGCTTTGGTTCACGACGTAGTAAAACCGGACGCAGGTGTATTCGAAGCTTTGTGCAACGAATTTAAATAAGCCGGATTTGGTTGCTTGCCGTATCATAGAGGGGAGCAATCATGATATAATAAAAACCGACGGGAAACCGTCGGTTTTTTCTTTTGAAAGGAGTCGATTCTATTGGCAAGTGGACGTAATGCAGGCGAGTTGGAAGGTATTCACGCGTTAGGACATAACACGGATTATCCTACAGATTACGCCCCGCAAGTTTTAGAAGCCTTTGTAAATAAACACCCTGGTCGTGATTATTTTGTTAAATTTAATTGCCCTGAATTCACCAGCTTGTGCCCTATGACGGGTCAGCCGGACTTTGCTACCATTTATATTTCCTACGTACCGGACGAAAAATTGGTAGAAAGTAAATCCTTGAAGCTCTATTTGTTTAGCTTCCGCAATCATGGCGATTTCCATGAAGACTGCATCAATATCATCCTCAATGATTTGGTAGCTTTAATGGATCCGAAATACATTGAAGTATGGGGGAAGTTCACGCCGCGTGGCGGTCTTTCCATCGATCCGTATGCTAACTATGGTAAAGAAGGCACTGAATGGTTTGATGTAGCCAAACAGCGCCTGCAGTTCCATGATATGCAGCCGGAACGCGTAGCGTACCGTTAGTCGCTAGACGCCATCAGTGCGCTCGTTATAAATAAGCGTCGCCGATGGCGGCAATATTGATGATGCCGGATAAGAAATATTGGCAGCCTGTTTCGGTAGGCACGATACGCATATGAAGGGGACCGCCCGGTTGGGATAGGGTAAGCATGATAGGCTCTGCAATAGGTTTGCCTTCGCGTCCATCTTTAGTAGCTAAATCGTCATATAAGGTCCACGCGTGGGCCGCGGCGACGGCGGAGGAACCACTGGCACAGCTTTGCTCCCAATAGGTGGAATCTGTTGCCTTTACATATACAACAGGATCCAAGGTTTTCTGCAATTCATTGTAGAACATGATACCATAGGCGGCCGCATCGCCGTTAAAGAGGTCATCTTTGACGATGGCATAGACCGTGCGCGGTGAAATGGGCGCGCCATTACCGCCGATAGGTAAGTCCTTGTATTCGATGATAAAGTGGGTAATCCCTTCGAAAACAACTTTAGTGTATTTGATTTCATCACTAAGGAAAGGCACAGTGCCAGCCTCTACCGATTCAGGACCCGGCATTTGCGCTTCTGCCCAGTACGTCGCTTCGTGATTTGTTTCCTTGACGGTGCAGGGAATGGGATTGGCGGCACCGGAACAACGGACCGTTGGTAAATAGAGTCCGCCTTCGTTAGGGCGCAGTAAGCCGGAGAAAACGGTGTATACCGCAGCAGAGCGCGTGGCGTTGCCGCAGAATTCGCCGCCCATCATGCGCAGCGCAATATTGTAATCTGTTGTGTCATCAGGAATGGTTAAGAAGCCAACCTGTTCGGCTTGCACGCTATCATAGGCGAGCAAGCGCTTGGCTACGACGGACTGTTCCTTTTCCGGAACGGCGGAGTCGACCAATATCGTGGTATTGCCGGAGGGGTTGGTTTTAATAAAATTTAATTTCAAGATAATCATCCTTTCCGGTCGCAATGTTGTTTAAAACCGAGAAAATCGGCGTATACATTGGAAAGCTACAAAGTTATATGTTCAGCATACAGCATTCACGGCTTCCTGTAAAGCAATTTAACATGTTAAATGAAAGAAGTTAATCCGTTAAAAGGAAATACTCGTATTTACTGTTAAATTTAGTAATTTCATTTCAAGAGACAAATATGATATGATGAGATAGGAAGTTCTTTGACTCTAAGTGAGAGTCATTTTACTAGGTATATGGATAAGGAGTTGACATTAGTATGTCGGAAGTTTATTTCACCTCGATGCGTACAAAGATTGGCGAAAGTTTGCCGGATAAATTGGAACGATTGGTTCGTCGGGCCGGTATGACTGACATTGACTTCAAAAATAAATACGTAGCCATTAAGATGCACTTTGGCGAACCGGGAAACTTGGCCTTCATTCGCCCGCAGTACGTGGCGCGCTTGGTTAAGATTATTAAGGATTTAGGGGGCAAGCCGTTTTTGACGGACTGCAACACCTTATATGTTGGGGGCCGCAAGAACGCTCTTGACCACATCGAATCGGCGTACCAGAATGGCTTCAACCCGTACAATACGGGCGCTCACGTTATCATTGCCGACGGCTTGAAGGGGCTCGACGAAGTTATCGTGCCGGTGCCGGACGGGAAATACGTAAAAGAAGCAAAAATCGGCCGTGCGCTGATGGAAGCGGACATCGTAATTTCCTTGACACACTTTAAAGGTCACGAAGCAGCCGGCTTTGGCGGCGTTATTAAAAACCTTGGCATGGGTGGCGGTTCTCGCGCCGGTAAGATGGAACAGCACAGCGCCGGTAAGCCTTTCGTGCAGGAAGACATTTGTATCGGTTGCGGCCAGTGCGAACGGTACTGCGCCCATGATGCGGTGCATGTGACGAATCGCAAGTCTCACATCGATGAAGACAAATGCGTTGGTTGCGGCCGTTGCGTTGGCGTGTGCCCGGTGGATGCCATTTCGCCGAAATGGGACGAAGCTAACACCGTATTGAGCGAAAAAATGGCTGAATACACCGCTGCCGTTGTTCGTAATCGTCCGCGCTTCCACATCAGCCTCGTTATGGACATTTCGCCGTTCTGCGATTGCCACGGTGAAAACGATGTGCCTATCGTACCGGACGTTGGTATGCTGGCATCCTACGACTTGGTAGCCTTAGATCAGGCCTGCGTTGACAAAGTAAACGCGCAGCCGGTTATGCCGGGCAGCTTGCTTGACGAAAAAGAAGAAAAGACGTGGGATCATTTCCACGACATCGCGCCGGACACTGATTGGGAAGCTGCGTTGGTACGCGCTGAACGCATGGGCCTTGGCACTCGTCAGTATGAATTGGTAGAAGTAAAATAGTTTCGTGAAATGAACCCCCTCCCGTGCATGGGGCGGTTTATTTCACGGTACCTTGAAAGTCACTTGGTACAATGGAGTAGGGGCCTCGCCAAGTTAGGCGAGTGACATGGTTATGTTGAAAAGGAGGTTATAGTATGAAATTACAACGCCGTTTGTGGCGCCGCGTTGGTGCTGTTCTAGGTGCCGTTGCTTTGGCCAGTGGTATTGGCGTTTTGGCACACACCACTGATGTAAGTGCCCACGCACCGATTGAAACACCGCCGGATTGGAATTACTATAACGAAAGTCCTTTGTATGCGCCGAGCTCCATGCATCAAGGGCACTATTCGTTGTATCGCGTGCAGACTGTATCCGTTGACGTGAGTGAACCGCCGATTTACGTAATATCCGTTAATGGCTTGCAGGTTCAGCCGGATGGCGACCGTCTGTCCGATGGTCGTACTGTGTTCCGTCTCAATGATGCCACCAAAGAAGCGTGGATCTTGGACTTAAGCGGGCCGCGACCGCACTGGCAACCGCTACCGACGAAGTCGGAGCAGCAACGCCGCACCTTGGATAAGCTCTTTGAACAGGCTATGGGTGTACCATTTTTTAGATGATATACTATCAGTTAGAATGGTAAATTGAGAGTAAACGTCATGAATAAAAAGTGATATTTTCCATGGTGATAAGGACTATCTTAAAATATAGTACACGTTTAAAATCTTGAAAAACAGGATTTTAATACGACTAACTAGACAAATAAAAGCGCCATACTTACGATTTTCGTAAGCGTGGCGCTTTTTCTATAGAAAAACTTGTTTTAAATTTCATATTTAGCATAAATAATTAGAAAATGCTAATTGCATTAGTAAAAAAATCGATATATAATTTAAGTGAGCACAGAGATATGTGTGAAAAGTAGAATAGAGATCAATGAAAACAGAATATGGGTCCGGTGAAAAGCAGGGAAGGGCTACTAAACGCAGTAAGCAGTAAAGTGATAAAAAAAGAACCGCCGAATAAATCGACGGTCCTTGGTAAATCTTATTTGCTGTACAATTCGACGATGAGCGTTTCGTTTACTTCGATAGGAAGTTCAGCGCGTTCCGGAAGACGAGTCAAAGTGCCTTTGAAGCCTTCCAAGTCTTTTTCGATGTACGGAAGTTCGAAGGAACGAAGTTCCTGGAAGTTCGTTTTGAACATTTCGTTGTCGCGGGATGCTTCGCGAAGTTCGATAACATCACCCGGTTTGCAGTGGTAGGACGGAATGTCTACGCGACGGCCGTTTACCAATACATGACCATGGTTAACCATCTGGCGAGCCTGACGGATGGAGTTACCGAAACCGATGCGGTATACGAGGTTATCCAAGCGGCATTCCAACAATACCAACATGTTTTCACCAGTTACGCCCTGCATCTTCTTAGCTTTATCGTAATAACGTACGAACTGGCGTTCCAGTAAGTTGTAGTAAGCTTTAACTTTCTGTTTTTCCAATAACTGAGTGCCATATTCGGACATTTTCTTCTGTCTCTGATCTTTTTTTACACGTTTTAAAGCCTTCGCGTGACCGAAAACGTTCACACCGAAGCGACGGCATAGCTTAAATCGTGCTTCTCTTCTCGTTGCCATGTGTTTATCACCTCATAGATTAATATATCCGTACCCGTAAAATTAGGTACCTAGCTATGATAACACAAAACGAGGAGCAATGTCAATTTTTTGGCAGGTTTTAAGGGCTTTATCGTTATGGTGATGACGGGAAGTAATCGTTCTAGTATACGGGTTATGGGCCGGATAGAAAATTTATTGAAAAAAGTGAAGAGAAGTTATAATTTTGGTTAATTGTATGATGAAATTGAACACATAAAAAATCCATAGTGAATACCGTCT